>ENA-UPSA01000563-UPSA01000563.1-bioreactor-metagenome-genome-assembly--contig:-NODE-563-length-51992-cov-84.462310_pt1 | contig 51992 bp, 48 predicted proteins | sample MGYA00238183_ERZ773288 | MGnify/ENA primary metagenome ERZ773288 (study PRJEB29028, sample SAMN07631243) | bioreactor metagenome | isolation source: Switchgrass digestor | place: USA: Dartmouth... | reverse complement strand
CATGTCATTTTTATTGGACTTCTATGAATTTGCGAAAAATATTATACTTTATCAAAAAACCGGGCCCTTTCCAATGTATCCTTTGAAGTCCAAAAGGGCGAGATCTTCAGCATTATCGGCGCCAACGGCGCCGGCAAAAGCAGTCTTTTAAGGTGTATTTCCGGGTTGGTCAAGCCTATTGAAGGAACCATCTACTACGAAGGAAAGCCTCTTCCCAAAGAACCTCACAAGGTCACAGCCGCCGGCATCGTTCATGTACCGGAAGGCCGACGGATTTTCGCTCCGCTTACCGTTAAGGAGAATCTGAAAGCCGGGGCTTTTCTGGTCAAGAACCGACGTGAAATCGAAGCGAGGATAGAGGAACAGTATAGGATATTCCCGAGGCTGAAGGAAAGGGAAAACCAGTACGCCGGGACCCTTTCGGGCGGCGAGCAGCAGATGCTTGCCATCGCGAGGGCGTTGATGTCAAAGCCCAGGCTCATCCTGCTCGATGAACCTTCGCTTGGACTTGCTCCCCTGGTAGTCAAGGAAGTGTTCAGAATTATTGAGTTTATCAGAGAACAGGGCGTTACCGTACTCCTGGTGGAGCAAAATGCCAAAAAAGCGTTGAGCCTTGCGGATCATGCGGTCGTTTTGGAAAACGGCGTCATACGCAAGGCAGGTACCGGAAAAGAACTTTTGAACGATCAAGTTGTCAAAGAGGCCTATTTGGGCGCTGGACATAGCGACTGAAAATCCAACAACAATGCAAAAAAGGTAGGGAGAATGGACATGCTGCTCTTCGAAAAGAAAATCGACAATCTTCAAGTCTATGTGTACGAAAACAGAAGATACATGGGAAAAGAAGCTGCAAAAAAAGCCGCAGAGATCATCAACAGCGCGATTGCCAGAAAAGGTGAGGCAAATGTCATATTTGCCGCTGCTCCGTCCCAGACGGACCTTCTTGAAGCTCTCATCAGTGAAAACGTTGATTGGACAAAGGTAAACGCATTCCAGCAGGATGAATACCTGGGCCTTGATCCTGAGCATCCTGCAGGTTTCGGGAATTTCCTGCGCCGTCATATTTATGACAAGCTGCCTTTCAAGTCCTGCCATTTCCTATACTGCAGGCCGGAAGAGGCAGAGGACAAATGCCAGGAGTATGCGGAGCTTTTAAAGAAGTTCCCTCCCGACATAATCTTCCTTGGAGTGGGGGAAAACGGACATATCGCCTTCAATGATCCACAGGTCGCGGATTTCAATGATCCCAAAGATGTGAAAATAGTTGAACTGGATCAGGTATGCAGAAATCAGCAGGTCAATGACGGATGTTTTGAAAGCATCGATCAGGTTCCGACCCATGCGCTCACGCTTACGTTAAGCCTGATCATGAGGGTTCCTCAGGCAATAACGGTTGTCCCTACGTCTCTTAAGGCCAGGGCTGTTGCTAGGGCGCTGCATGGCGAAATTTCCGAGGAATGTCCCGCCAGCATATTAAGAAGGCACGCATCAGCGGAGCTCTATCTGGACAGGGAAAGCGCCAGGGAGGCTTTCAACCTGTAGGGACAAGGGGGGCTATGCGGTATGTATGGATATGATCTCAGCGCCAATGAAATCATGAGCAAGAATATGGAGCTCGCCATCGTTCCCCTGGCATCCATCGAACAACACGGACCCCATCTTCCTGTCGCAACGGATTGGTATATAGCGATGGCTCTGGGGAAAAAGGTGGCGGAACTTTCAGGAGGCTTTCTGATTCCGGCTCTTCCCATTTCTACTTGTCGGGAGCACATGGGCAAAAAGGGAAGCGTATGGATGGATCACGACATCTACTACAATATGTTGAAGAGCATATTGTCAAGCATCAGGGAACAGGGCTTCAGAAAAGCGCTTCTCCTCCAATGCCACGGCGGAATATTTATGGCGGGACCTGTGGTAAGGCAAATGAACGCCACGTGCAATCCCGATTTCATGGTTGCCCATATCGACATCTGCAATATTTTCAGTCTGCTGTATGAAAAAGGTATTGCTGAAACCTCCACAGAGCTCCATGCGGGTGAGATTGAAACATCCCTCATGTTGCATATAGCCCCCGAAACCGTAAACATGACGCTAGCTGAAGATTTTGTTCCTGGAGTGCCGAGAGCTTATCTGAACTATGGCTCCATATTCAGAGCTTCGCCTGCCGGCGTATGGGGAGAACCCACAAAGGCCACCGCCGAAAAAGGGAAAGCCATGCTGGAATTTGCCGCACGGTACGCGGTGGAGGAAGCCGGCCGCATATTTGACTATATAAACAGAAAAGAAAAAATGGGTTATTCCGATTTTTAACTGTACCAGGAGGGGAGTCCATGAACAGAAAAGTGAAAGTTTTGCTGGCCGGTGCGGCCTTTGCCGCCGACCTGCATGCTGATGCCTATTCAAGGATCAGGGATAAGGCTGAGATAGTCGCCATTGTGGATAAAAACACTGATCGTATAAAAGAGCTGGCGCTTCGCTACGGATTTACCGGCTATGTGCCTTATTCGGATATAGACGAGGCATTGGAGAAAACCGAATGCGATGTGGTGGACATTTGCCTGCCAAACTTTCTGCATGCGCCGGTCGCGATAAAAGCGCTGGAGAAGGGGTTCCACGTCATATGTGAAAAGCCCCTGGCCACAAAGGTCGAGGATGCCGCAAAGGTTATCGAAACTGCTGAACGCATGGGGAAAAAGGTATATTATGCCGAGGACTGGCTTGGCTCTCCGGCTCTTAACAAAGCTCTGGAGCTCATCGAAAAAGGCGGAATAGGGGAACTGAAGTTCATAAGGGCCAGGGAGTGCCATTCGGGTTCCCATTCCCCTTTTGCGCAGACCATTGAATACTGCGGCGGCGGAGTGATGATGCATCTGGGCATACATCCCGTCGGATTTGTGCTCGCCCTAAAGAACAATCGCTGGGAAAGCCTAACCGCATTGACCAGCGGCGGCCTTGAGAAAAATCTCATGCACAAGGGTATGGAGGGAGAAGACTGGTCAGCTGCCCTCATACGGTTTGAGGATGGGACCACCGCGGTCCTGGAAGCCAATTTCGTCACCAGGGGGGGCATGGAGGACAATATCGATTTTTACGGCGATCAGGGATGCCTGCACGTAGATCTTACCTTCAGCAGCGCTTTGCGAGGATTCTCCATTCCCGGTTTTGATTACACAGTGGAAAAGGCCGAGCTGACCACCGGCTGGTCCAGGCCCGCGGTGGACGAAAGATACAATCTGGGTTATGTGTCTGAAATCGCCCATTTTGTGGACTGCATCCAAAAGGGTTGTGATGCTAAAGTCGGCCTCCGCGGCATTGACGGGTTTGAAGCCGTAAAAGTCATCCATCTGATCTATAAGAGCGCCAGGGAAGGTATTCATATCAAAAACGAGGCCTTGGGGGTGCGGTGATGGAAGATATCAGGATACCGGTTACGGTGGGGGGCATAACCTTCAAAAACCCGTTTTATGTCGCGTCCGGGCCAACAACCAGAAGCCTGAAGCAGCTGATACGCATAGAGGAAACCGGCTGGGCTGCCGCAAGCATCAAACTGAGCATGGATCCTGCGCCTTATATCAACAGAAAGCCAAGGTATGATCTGTTTGAAGACAGGAACGCCCTTGCTTTTACCACCGAGAAAAGGCTTACGGGCGATGAAGGCGCAGCCCTTATCAGAGAGGCCAAAAAGCACCTGAAAGAGCTCATCCTCTTTGCCAACATCACCTATGCCGGTGACGAAGGAACCGAGGGCTGGGTAAAGATGGCAAAGAAATTTGAAGCCGCAGGGGCAGATGTCATCGAGCTGAACATGTGCTGTCCCAATATGTCCTACAATGTTTCCCTCACCACGGCCGGGGCTGAGTGCACCGCCAGGCAGACCGGCGCGAGCCTTGGACAGCAGGGGGAAGTGGTAGCCGAAATAGTCCGTGCCATTAAGAAGGAAATTAACATACCGCTGTTTGTTAAGCTGACCCCTGAAGGCGGTAAGATCGCCGAAATATCCAGGATGCTGCATGAGGCCGGTGCGGATGCCGTCAGCGGAACCGGCAACAGGATTGGCATACCCATGCTGGACCTGGATTACCCGGAGAAAGCTGTTTACCATCTTCAGGAAGAGGTGAGCATGAGCTGCTATTGCGGCGCATGGCTGAAGCCTCTGGCCCAGAGAGACACTTATGAGATAAGGAAGCTTTGCGGCGAGGATATAAAGATTGCTGCCACCGGCGGTATCCGTAACTGGAAGGACGCTGTGGAGATGATCCTGTGCGGTGCAGATCTTCTGGGCGTTTGTTCCGAAACGCTGATAAGTGGTTATGACATCGTGCGGCCCATGATAAAAGGCCTCCATGAATACATGTCAAGACACGGCTACAAGTCTGTCACAGACTTCAGGGGACTTATCGTTCCAAAGATGAAAACGGCTCAGGATGTCGTACTTCATGATGGCTATGCCAGGATCGCCCAGCCCAAACTGTCCGGCCCGTGTAAGGTTGCCTGCCCTTATCATGTTCCTGCGCAGGCGTATGTCCAGAGCGTCGGCCGGGGCGATTTCAAAACCGCCTATGATATCATCACCGAAAAAGGTCTTTTGCAGGGAGCCTGCGCCTACATATGCCCCAGCCCCTGCGAGGATGCATGCGTAAGAGGCGAATATGGGAGCCCGGTGCGGATTCGGGAACTGAAGAAGTATGTGCTGGACAAGGGCGAAAAGGAAGGCTGGTCACCTGCTTTTGAAAGAGGAGCGTCTAACGGCCGCAAAGTCGCCGTCGCCGGAGGTTCTGCATCAGGTATTGAGGCTGCCTTCCGTTTGTCCATGGCCGGCTACGAGGTATCGCTTTTTGAGAAGGAAAACAGGATTGGCGGAATGATAGCCGGCTTGGCGGATGTGGGACTGGTGCCTTCCAATCTGCCGGAAAGGCTTGCAAAAGGCCTTGAGCGCGCCGGCGTGAAAATATTCGTAAATTATGCGTACGGATGCAATGTTTCTTCGGACGAGCTCCTGAGGCAAGGTTATGAAGCTGTGGTTCTCGCTTACGGGGAAGAGGAAAAAGTGGCATTGTTTGATTCAGTTCCGGGTGCAGAGAACATAATCAGTTCAACGCTTTTGCTGAAGGAACCGGGTATGGCAGAGGGAAAACGCATCGTCATCCTGGGTGACGGGCTCGCCGCTCTGTATGCCGCCTATGCAGCCCTGCGTGCAGGCGCTGAACATGTTTTTCTGGCAGGAAGATTCAACAGAAAACAGAGATCTGTGCAGAAGCTGCTGGATAAGCTTCAGGGAAAATACAGCATCATTGAAGGCATGATGCTGAAAGCTGTAAAAGCGGAAGACGGAAAAGTGAACAGCGTCGCATTATACGGGGACAGCGGCATTGTATCTGAAATCCCATGCAATGCTGTATACGCGGTAATGAAAGAAAGAGCTCCCGAGAGTAAGGACGGTCCCATATTCATCGCCCGTGCAGGACTGGCCGGCGGTTCAAACCTCATTGCAGCGGCAGCTGAGGGATATAGACTCGCTTGTGAAGTGGATGTCCTGTTGAGGGGAGAAAATGCGGTTCTCGTGCCTGAAGGTGGACTCATGACCGCAAAGCGGCAGGAAGTTTTAAAGCGCAGAGGTTTGTTGCCCTATGAGGGGCGTATTGAAGAAAAACCCATTACTACCGATGAAGAAGCCGTCAATGAAGGCAAGAGATGTCTCGGCTGCGGTTGTGGTGAAGGATGCCAGCTTTGCAAAACCATATGCGCGGAGTTTGCTCCTGTCATAGCCAAAAGGGATGAAATTTACATCAAACCCGAGGATTGCGTGGCATGCGGCATGTGCTTCAACCGCTGCCCCAACGGAAACATAGAAATGGTCGATACAGCATTATCAAATGATTCAGGGAGGTGTATCCAATGGATTACGGCTTAAAAGGCAAAACGGCCGTTGTAACAGGTGCCGGGGGCGTGATATGCGGTGTTATGAGCAGGGAACTGGCCAAACAGGGCGTAAAGGTTGCTCTCCTTGATATTCTTGAGGAGAACGCCCAAAAAGTGGCCGACGAGATCAACGCATCCGGCGGTAATGCTATCGCTGTAAAGGCGGATGCTCTGGATCCCAAAAGCCTGGAAGAGGCGCGCAGAAAAGTTGTAGAGGCATTTGGAGGCGTGGACTTTCTGATAAACGGCGCAGGAGGCAACAAACGCCAGGCAACCACCAGCCCGGAAATGGACTTCTTCCAGCTTGAGGCAGACGCGATACGCTGGGTGTTTGATCTGAATGTAACGGGGGCTATTCTGACAACTCAGGCCTTCGGAAAGGAATTGGTGAAGAAGGGGAAGGGATGCGTTATCAACATCGCATCCATGGCGGGATATCTTCCCCTTACCAACACGGTGGCATACAGCGCTGCCAAGGCCGCTGTAGCCAACTTCACCAAATGGATGGCGGTCCATTTCAACCTCAATTATAGCAAAGAAATCAGAGTCAATGCAATTGCCCCCGGGTTCCTGCTCACAGAGCAGAACCGTTATCTTCTAACAAATCCTGACGGCAGTTCAACACCGAGAGGAGAAAAAGTGATTGCCAAGACCCCCATGGGGCGATACGGGAAACCGGAAGAGCTTTGCGGCGCGCTCATGTGGCTCTTAAGCGATGATGCGTCTTTTGTAACCGGTGCCGTAATACCTGTTGACGGCGGTTTCTCAGCCTATTGGGGAGTTTAAAGATCCGAATGTGAATTCACCATTAGGGGGGCATATCATCATGTCGAGGATAAAAATTGAAGATTTGAGAAATTTTTGCATCAAGGCTCTGGAAAAAGAAGGAATGAAGCCGGAACTGGCAGCTATTACAGCGACTGTGCTGACCAAAACCGATGCTTACGGAACGCACAGCCACGGAACAAAAAATCTGCATAATTACATAAAAAAAGCGCGGGCCGGCGGCCTTACGCTCAATGCAGAGCCTGAAATCATCAAAGAGGGTCCGGCATATGCCCTTATGGACGGAAAAAACGCCATGGGCATGGTCTGCGGCGTAATGGGTATGGAACTCGCCTGCAAAAAGGCTTCTGAAACCGGCGTCGGGCTTGTTACCATCAGGAACAGCAACCATTTCGGAGCAGCAGGATATTACGCCAATATAGCTTCCGCGAAGGGAATGATTGGCTTTGTGGCTAGCAATGTGGACCCCAACATGAATGCGCCCGGTGCAAGGTCAAAGGCGCTTGGGAACAATCCCATTGCTTATGCGGCGCCTGCGGTTAGCGTTCCTTCGGTATTTCTGGACATAGCCCTGAGCAACGTAGCATCTCTTAAAGTATTTAAGGCAAGAGCAGAAGGAAAAAGCATACCCGATACATGGATTGTGGACAAGGACGGCTTACCCACTACCGATCCCAGCCACTATCCTGAGGAAGGTGCCATGCAGCCCATGGGCGCCCACAAGGGATATGGACTGGCGGTATTTGTGGATATCATAACCGGTGTTATGAACGGCGGCGCTACCAGCATGAGCGGAGAGATAGAAAGCTGGGTTCTCTCGCTGGACAAGCCCAATAATGTCTGCCACACATTCCTGGCCATTGACGCATCCAAGTTTATAGGCGAAGGCATGTTGGCACAGCGTACCGAAGAGATGGCCAGGACACTGAGAAATCTCCCCAAAGCCAAAGGATGCCAGCGCATCTATACTCCCGGTGAAATGGAATGAGAGAACTATATGCGATCCGAAAGAGAAGGCATTTCTCTTCCTGACGATGTACTGGAGAGCCTTAAGGGACTGGCAGAGGATATGCAAATCGAACTGCCTGTATTTGATTAAAGAGTACCCAAAATCAGTTGTAGAGGGATAATGATGGATGCTTTGAAGAGGATAGGCCTGTGTGGTGTGGTACCGGTTGTGGTTATTGAAGATACCAAGGATGCGGTACCTACGGCGAAAGCGCTCTATGAGGGCGGTGTTGATGTCATGGAGATAACTTTCCGCACCAGTGCCGCCAGGGAGTCCATCCGCAGGGTTGCCGAGGAATTTCCTGACATCTGCGTCGGCGCCGGTACGGTGCTCACCCTTGATCAGGCCAAAGCTGCGGTGGAGGCCGGTGCCAAGTTCATCGTGCTTCCCGGCTTTAACAGGGAAGTCGTAAAATGGTGCGTTGAAAACAATATTGCAGTAACACCCGGCTGCGTGACTCCCACGGAGATCATGGAAGCCTTGGATTTGGGCCTTGAAGTGCTCAAGTTCTTCCCGGCCAATGTGTACGGAGGACTCGATGCCATGAAAGCGCTTTCGGCTCCTTTTGGAAAGGTGAAGTTTATACCCACCGGCGGGGTCTCCGATAAGAACCTGGCCGAGTATACGACGGCACCCTTCGTTTATGCGGTGGGTGGAAGCTGGCTCTGCACCAAGGCAGATATTGCGGCGGGCAATTTTAGTACAATAACCGCGCTTTGCAAAAAAGCCCGCCAGATAGTACTTGGCTATGAAGTAGCCCATGTGGGAGTGAATTGTGACAGCGGGGAGAAGTCTGCCGAAGTTTGCGGACTGTTCAGCAGGGCCTTCGGATTTGAAATCAGGGAAGGAAACAGCTCCAACTTCTCAAGCTCAGCCATCGAGGTAACCAAGCAGATCTTCCCCGGAAAGAACGGCCATATTGCCATTCGAACCGCCAATATGGAAAGAGCGGTTGAGGACCTTAAGAAAAAAGGCTTCTCAATAGACATGAGAACCGCCAAGTATAAAGGAGATAAAATGATAGCCGTTTATCTCACCCACGATTTTGGCGGATTTGCCGTTCATCTTCTGCAGAAATAAGGAGGTTTGGATATGAGATACCTTACTTTTGGAGAGATCATGTTAAGGCTTAAGGCACCCGGAGTGGAACGCTTTTTCCAGAGCCCGGTTCTGGAAGCCACCTTCGGGGGTGGAGAAGCCAATGTGGCCGTCAGCCTTGCCAATTACGGATGTGATGTATCATTTATCACCGTCCTTCCGGACAATCCCATCGCCGATGCCTGCATAGCGGAGCTTCGCCGCTTTGGTGTGTGCACCCGCCTCATCAAAAGGGGACCTGGGCGCATGGGCATCTATTTCCTTGAAGGAGGAGCAAACCAGCTTCCCAGCAAGGTTGTATACGATCGTGCCTACAGCGCCATAGCCATGGCAAAACCGGGGGATATCAACTGGGATGAAGCCATGAATGGGTTTGACTGGTTCCATATCACAGGAATTACCCCTGCGATCAGCGAAGGTGCAATGGCGCTCAGCCTTGAAAGCGTAAAGACTGCAAAAGCGAAGGGATTAACCGTATCCTGCGATCTCAATTTCCGCAAAAATCTCTGGAAATACGGCAAAACCGCTCCTGAGGTTATGACAGAAATAGCAAAATACGTCGATGTGGCCATAGCCAACGAAGAAGATGTGCAAAAATCCCTTGGCATCAACATTGACGTACACGTGGAAAGCGGAAAGCTGGACACGGAAAAGTACCGCATACTGTCCGATGAAGTTCTCAAGGCATATCCCAACATGAAGATGATAGCCATAACACTGAGGGAGAGCAGGAGCGCAGACAGCAATGGTTGGGCAGCCTGCCTGAATGACAGGGAGAAGTTTTACCTGAGCCGCAAATATGAGATCAACGATATTATCGACAGAGTAGGCGGAGGAGACTCTTTTGCCGGCGGGCTTATCTATGGCCTTACCCATTATGACGACAAGCAGAAGGCCTTGGAATTCGCAGTGGCTGCATCATGCCTCAAGCACTCCATCCCCGGCGATTTCAACAGGGTTACTCTAAAAGATGTTGAGAACCTTGCCAAGGGCGATGCTTCCGGAAGGGTGCAGCGCTGAGTCAGGTCTAGTTAAACCAAAGAAATCAAATGCGATTGGCATAAGATGAGCTTTGGCCGCAATGCACAAAAGAAAAACGAAAATATAACATACTTTGCAACATCATTATTCATTCTAGTAACCTCCGGCTTGATATGAAATCCTGTCAGGCCGGAGGTTATTTATGTCACAGGCGGTATAGGTACGGCTGAAGCATTGACGATCTTGTCCATATACCCAGGATGGAGTGCAAGCGGAAGCTGAAGGTATCCAAGCTTCTGATTCGGCAGTGCTTTGCTGCCTTGGTCAATTCACCGGAGGTTTACAGCCCATGTTCCAGGCCCAGTGGTTTAAGTTCTTGAGGACACTAATATTCATAAGAAAGTAAAAGAAGGGGTATCTCATGCTTTCACCCCTTGAGACAACCCCTTCTCTCAGTTTGCCAGTCATACTTCATTGGCCAATTTATTCAGCCAGTGCTTTTATTTCCCGGTACATCTTCAAATCGGTGTAAAGTTCGCCTTTGTACGGGTTGCGCTTTGTCTTGGCTGCCTTGTAAATCATATAAATGAAAACTGCAATGTTGGAAAGGAGAGCCAATAAGCTGACGATGAACAGCGGTACTTCATTGTATGATGAGGCCACCGCAAATTTGCCTTCGTCAATGAATGCCGGGAAGGTCTGCGCAAACATGCACCACAGGGCCAAAGTATGGGCTCTGTGCTGGAGCCATGCACCTTTTCCAACGGTAAACGCGCAAACAGTCGGCGCCAGAAGCAATGCAAATCCACAGTACCAGGAATGTCCCGGCAGGCAGTTATAGGTATAGGCAAAGTTCCATAAATCATAGGCTATAATCCAGAACCACAGCATGTCAGGCCATAACATGTCCCTGCTTTTGTCCTTTTCTGTCACCTTACGGATGCATATGCCGAACCACCCGGTGATGGTGATAACGTTCAAAACGCCTGCGGCGGCGTTCATGAAATTCCACGGGCCGCCCAGTACATACATTGAGCCGTCTGCAAGGATTCCACCGTCCGGATATTGGATACCGATCTGAATATCCCGGGAAACGGCTTCAAAAATATTGATGGCAAGAATGAGCGGCGGAAAACATAACGCGATTCTGTTATCGGCCAGGCGCCACTCTTTTCCGGTCTTCCTGTTTTTGCCGCGCAAATGCCTGATACACCAGAAACCTATACATCCGGCAGTGGCGGAATACACTTTAGCGATATGAAACCAGTCGGTATACGTTTTATCCTTCAGGACGGTAAACCATAATATGCTCAGGATTATCGGCAATCCTACAAAAGAAAAAAGGCCCACCCATTTATTACGCCTGGTCAATTCGTTGAGCAGGAATAAGGCTGCAAACACAATTAGCCAGACAAGCCACACTGAAAGATCAGTAGCACCTGCATCGTAATTGAACTTAAACATAGATTGACCCCCCTATACTGCAAGTTTAAATTTTAAACAGCAAAGTAATATCGTGAAAATATTCCTCTGCTGCTTAAGCCCCCTTAAATCAGTACCACCCTTAGTTGCAGCAAATTCAACCATGTCTTGTGATCTGTCATATGCGGTAGCAGCAAGTTGCGAATTGAGTTGTTAAAAAAATATCTTTGTAATTTGACTATACCAAAAATATTGAAATTTTTCAATGCGCTCCTAAAAGATTTTTATGGATGGTTTTTGTTCCGACTCCTCAGTCAGAAAATTCTACTGTAAGCCGGTTTTTGCAGCTTAATATGAAAAGGCGGATTGCAGGCAACCAAGATTCTTATATCCAAAGAAAGCGACGCCTACGGATTCGAAGTCTTATGGGAACATAACCGGCTGGGTTTATCCATTGTGGCACATGTCTTAAATCCGGAATACAGGGACCTTTCACGAATAAAGAAAGCTGCCCGGTAAAAAGCAGGTGTGAACGCTCATGAAGCGATGTCTGGCTGTTCAAAAATCGGCCTGAAAACACACTTTTTTTTATTGAAAATTCTGAAAAAGCCCAATAAGTTCCTTCCCTTTTGAAATTTCATCAATTAGTGCTATAATATATGAAGCTGTTTAAAGACCTAAGGATAAGAAGGAGTTACATATGGCCAGAGTAACATTCAGGGAGGACCGGTGCAAGGGCTGCGGCCTGTGCATTCAAGTGTGTCCTAAGCAGATAATCCGTGAAAACAGAGAGAAGATCAACGCCCATGGCTATTTCCCCGCAGAGGTCGTGGAGATGGACAAATGCATTGGCTGTGCGTTCTGCGCCACCATTTGTCCCGATTGCGTGATTAAGGTTGAGAAGTGAGGAGGTAACCGGGAATGGGAGAAAGACTTCTGATGAAAGGCAATGAGGTTATTGCGGAAGCCGCGATCCGTGCGGGATGCCGCCATTATTTCGGTTATCCCATCACACCTCAAACAGAAATTGCCCATTACATGGCCAAAAAGATGCCGAAGGTCGGAGGGGTGTTCCTCCAGGCTGAAAGCGAAGTAGCGGCCATTAATATGGTTTATGGCGCCGCGTCAGCGGGCAAACGCGTTATGACCTCATCATCCAGCCCTGGGATCAGCCTTAAGCAGGAAGGCATATCCTATGCTTCAGGTGCCCGGTTGCCGGCCGTTGTGGTCAATATTATGCGCGGTGGACCAGGACTGGGCGGTATACAGCCATCCCAGAGCGATTATTTCCAGGCCACCAAAGGCGGCGGCCATGGTGATTATCACATGATTGTCCTTGCGCCTTCAAGCGTTCAGGAGATGTATGAACTGACCATTGACGCCTTCAATCTGGCTGATACATACAGGATGCTGACCATGATCCTCGGGGACGGAATCCTGGGTCAGATGATGGAAGTGGTCAACTTCCGCGACGAGGAGCCCATTGTCCAGGCTGACAAGTCTTGGGCCACAACCGGCCATGGCATGAAGCGGGAGCACAACATCATCACCTCCATCCACCTGGATCCTGCCGTGTTGGAGCAGTGGAACAGAGAACTGCAGGAGAAATACAGGCTCATTGCCGAGAAGGAACAGCGCTATGAACTGTACCGCTGCGAGGATGCGGAGATCATCATCGTTGCCTATGGCTCTGTGGCACGCATTGCAAAGAATGTCATCAAGGTAGCCGAAGAGGAAGGCATCAAGGTCGGGCTTCTGAGGCCCATCACCCTGTGGCCGTTCCCAACAAAAGCTTTTGAACAGGTTATCGACAAGCCCAGGGCATTCCTGACCGTAGAGATGAGCTCGGGGCAGATGCTTGAGGACGTTATGCTGGCGGTAAACGGCAGGAAGCCCGTTTACTTTACGGGAAGAATGGGCGGCATGATTCCTCAGGTGGACGATATCATGGCGAAGATCAGGGAGATCAAGGCCAACTGACCCCAGGAAGGTTATGGAAAGGAGAGGTAGCAATGGCTGTTGTTTTTGACAGGCCGCATGCATTAGTTGATATACCCATGCACTATTGCCCCGGGTGTACCCACGGCATCGCTCACAGGCTGGTTGCCGAGGCATTGGATGAACTGGGCATAGAAGGAAAGACTGTGGGAATCTCCTCGGTGGGATGCTCCTACAACAATTATTTCTATTTCAATTGCGACATGATCCAGGCTCCCCACGGACGCGCCCCGGCGGTGGCTACGGGCGTGAAGCGGAGCCTGCCGGAGAATATCGTGTTTACATACCAGGGCGACGGCGACCTGGCTGCCATTGGCACGGCGGAGATTGTCCATGCTGCGGCCAGAGGCGAGAACATCACCGTTATCTTCATCAACAATACCATCTATGGCATGACCTCGGGTCAGATGGCGCCCACAACCCTGATCAACCAGGTGACCACCACGACGCCATACGGCCGGAACCCCAAGGATCACGGCTACCCCATCAGGGTCTGCGAAATGCTTGCAACCCTTGAAGGACCGGCCTATATCGAACGGGTTTCGCTCCACGACATCAAGCACATCAAAAAGGCAAAAGAGGCCGTGAAGAAGGCTTTCAAGGTGCAGATGGCAGGAAAGGGATTCTCGCTGGTTGAGATGCTCTCCACCTGTCCCACCAACTGGGGCATGACGCCTCTGGAAGCCCTTGACCGTATCAAGAACGAAATGCTGGAATACTATCCGCTTGGTGTGTATGCGGGAAAGGATCTGGAGGTGTAACCCATGTTTCTTCATGAAGTGATCATCGCAGGTTTCGGCGGCCAGGGTATCCTGTCTGCCGGAAGACTGATAGCCTATGCAGGGATGCTGGATGGAAGGGAAGTCTCCTTCTTCCCGTCCTATGGCCCTGAGATGCGCGGCGGAACGGCCAACTGCATGGTGGTGGTCTCGGAAGACCCCATTGCTTCACCGGTGCTCAACAGATGTTCCGCGCTGATTGTCATGAACAACCCATCCATGGAGAAGTTTGAGCGCTATCTGAAAAAGGACGGGGTCCTGATAGCCGACAGTTCGCTGGTAAAGCGCGAACCGACGAGAACCGATATACGGTATTTCGGCCTGCCGGCTACCCTGATGGCTACTGACGCAGGCAACAAGACGTTCTCGAACATCTACCTGGTAGGGAAACTGATCAAGGAAACCGGTATCATCAAGCCGGAAAGCTTTGAAAAAGCTCTTTACGGCGTGCTGCCCCAAAGCAAACACCATCTGATACCTCAGGAGATGGAAGCTCTGAGGGCGGGCATGGCGATATAACAAAAAGGTCATCGACGAAGGCTCTGCACGGACAGAGCCTTTTTTGCTACCTGAAGGAAATCCGGGTTCCTGCATGGTGCAGGAAGGCATAGGGGTGCAGTTTGCTGATAATAGGCATAGCAATATGGCATTGACTTTCCATAAAGGTATGAAGTAGAATGATAACAGTATTTGTAAATCATTTGCAGGACATGATTGGCCGGTTCAGGCAGCCGGTCATTCATTTTGATGCGAGTATCTGAAACAATGGGAAGGAGATGGGATTATGGGAATAATCAGAGCGGCGTTTGAAGCAGTACGGGGGGGTTTGGCCGATCAATGGCTGGAAGTCTTTGAAGCGGGGGATATGAGTGATACCACCGTCATGGCCACCGGTGTGAAGGTTCGTACCGATAAGCGGAACCGCAATCTCAAGGGCACCGATAATATTGTGACCGATGGTTCCATCATCCATGTCTATCCAAACCAGTTCATGATATTGACGGATGGCGGAAAGGTGATAGACTACACCGCGGAGCCCGGCTACTACAAGGTGGATAACAAAACCTCTCCCTCCCTTTTCAATGGGCAGTTCGGCGAGGCGCTCAAGGAAACCTTCAGCAGGATCAAGTTCGGCGGAACGACACCCTATGCCCAGAAGGTTATCTTTATCAACCTGCAGGAGATCAAGAACATTCCCTTCGGCACCGTCAACCCTGTCAACTATTTTGACGCCTTCTACAATGCCGAATTGTCCTTACGCTGCCATGGCTATTTCTCCATTCGCATCGTGGATCCCATGAAGTTCTATGCCGAGGCCATACCCAAAAACAGGGACAGGGTCGAAATCACCGATATACATAAGCTTTACCTCTCGGAGTTTCTTACGGCGCTCCAGGCGTCCATCAACAAAATGTCCGCGGATGGCATCAGGATTTCCTATGTAGCATCCCATACCATGGAGCTGGCCAAGTACATGGCCGATGTCCTGGATGACACATGGACCGAAAAGCGGGGTATGATCATTGAATCGGTGGGCATAAACAGCATAACATACAGCGAGGAGTCCCAGAAGCTTATCGATTACCGCAACAGGGTCAGCACCATGGCGGATCCTAGCCTGAGGGAAACCTACGTCCAGACCACCATTGCGGACAGCATGAAGGCTGCAGCTTCCAATACGGCCGGAGCCATGACCGGATTCCTGGGACTGGGCATGGCCATGCAAACCGGAGGAGCATTCATGAGCGCCGCATCGCAGACAAACCAGTTCCAGATGCAGCAGCAAATGCAGCAGCAGGCTCAGCAATCCCAGCAGGCTCAGCCTGCGGGTGCCGAAACATGGGTATGTGCCTGCGGCACACGCAACAGCGGCAAGTTCTGCATCAATTGCGGCAAGCCCAAAGCATCCGACGGGTCCTGGAAATGCTCCTGCGGTTCCGTAAACACAGGGAAGTTCTGTCCGCAATGCGGCAACAAGAAGCCTGAAACCCAAGCGAAAACCTTCAAGTGCAATAAATGCGGCTGGCAGCCGGCCGATCCAGCCAACCCGCCGAAGTTCTGCCCGGAATGCGGCGATCCGTTCAACGAACAGGACATGATCTGACGCATGGAGAGAATGGTACCGAGAGGTGGGTAGTTTCATGTCGGTAATGGTATATAAATGTCCCCAATGCGGGGCATCGCTGGCCTTTGATGCGGATAAGCAGAAATGGGAATGCAAATTCTGCCTGGGAACCTTCGATAAGCAGACCCTCGAGGAATACCTTGCTTCATTGAAGGAACGGAATCCCGATCTCGAGAAACCTGAGGAAGTCAAGGCGGAAAGCGCTGAAGAACACGTTCAGGAGCAGTTGGATGAGGACTTCAACCGGAGCGCGCGGGCCTACAAATGTCCCGACTGCGGCGCGGAAATCGTGACCGACGCCACAACGGCCGCCACGTTTTGTGTATTTTGTCATAATCCCACCATCATCCCCGCACGGCTGTCGGGTGAATACCGTCCTTCAAAGGTCATTCCCTTCAAGATCAGCAAAGAAGCGGCACAGAAGGCTTTCCTTGACTGGTGCAGGAGAAAGCCTCTTGTTCCGCCCGATTTCAAGTCCAAACCCCAGTTGGAAAAAATTACGGGTATGTACGTACCCTTCTGGCTCTATGACTGCTCGGTTTCGGCAACCCTGCGTGCCAACGCGCAAAAGATCCGGAGATGGCGATCCGGAAATCATGAGCATATCGAAACCAAGTATTACGAGCTCCGCAGGGAAGGGGATATGCGCTTCTCGGGTATCCCCGCCGACGGTTCATCCAAAATGGAAGATCAGACGATGGACCTTCTGGAGCCTTATGATTATGGCCAGATGGTGAATTTTGACATGTCCTACCTCTCAGGCTATCTGGCTGAAAAGTATGATGTGGATAAGGAAGGTGTGTGGCCGCGCATTAAGGATAAGGTGGCGAACGATGCCATCGCACAGCTGATGTCAACTGCGAAAGGATACGACACCGTCCAGATAACCCATCAGGAGGTCCGCATCAAAAGCAGGGAGGCCCACTATACCCTTATGCCGGTATGGATGCTGATGTACAAGCATGGGGATAAAAAATACCTTTTCGCCATGAACGGACAGACAGGCAAAGTGGTTGGAAAGCTTCCTATCAGCATAAAACGGGCAATCGCGTGGTTCTGCGGCATTGCGGCCGCGGTCTTTGCCGTTCTGTTCGTCGCTTCGGGGGTGTATTTCCTGTGAGAAAGCTGTTTGCGGTAACCCTGCTCGTACTGTCCATACTATTGGGGGCACTCCCGGCGTCCAGCCTGGACACGGCGCAGAAGATTTACGATGACGCGGATCTGTTTACCGAGGAAGAAGAGCGTGAACTCGGGGAATGGGCGCGGAAAATAGCCTCAAAGAAGAAGATGGATGTTGTGGTGGTCACCACCGACGATACGCTGGGTAAATCCTCCATGGCCTATGCGGATGACTTCTTCGACTATAACGGTTTTGGATACGGACCGGATTACGACGGTGTCCTGCTTCTCATCAACATGGAGATCAGGGAGGTATGGATTTCCGGCAGTGGCAGAGGCGAATCAGTTTTCAACGACGAGACCATTGATAAAATTCTTGATAAGATGGAACCTTCTTTGCGGGCTGATCAGTTTTATTCGGCCACAAGGATCTTTTTGAAAAACGTGGAATATTATGCGTCGCACGGTTTCCAGAAAGCGGCCTATCACACCCCGGGGCTTGCGTTTGTTTCGATTATTGTGGCCGCCCTTACGGTGATCGGTATGGCTGCCCAGAATAAGGCTGTGAAAACCACAACCCCAGACACCTATCTGGTCGGGGATTCCGTCCGGTTGAGGGAAAACCGGGATATCTACATAAGGACCGATGTCACAACACGCAGCATCAGCAGCAGTTCCGGCGGCGGAAGCGGCAGAAGCAGCACACACAGGAGCAGCAGCGGACGTTCGCATAGCGGTGGCGGCAGAAGGTTCTGACAATAAAAAACTAAAAGCCCGGATTGCAATCCGGGCTTTATTGCTCATGGATAACAATTACCGTCCGGGTTGTCATCTAGCCGATATCTCCAAGATCGACGCTGATTTCACGGATGATCTTAATCGACAGCTCAAACTGCAGATCGATGATGAAGGAACGATCGTACCGGATCCCGGTTTTCGGGTTATAGAAAGGATGGACAACGGGTCGCGTCATATAGACGGGGTTATTCTTGACAACGATGGCGAACATGCCGTTGCTTAACAGGACGATGGTTCCTTCCGGATAAATGGGAACAATCTTGATGAAGGTATCCACCAGCGATTTATCGAAAATATGGCCCGAGCCGCCGATCAGGTATTCCACCGCATCGGTGGTATGGTATACGTTCTTGTAGTTGACGTCGTTGATGGCCTGATCAAAAGCATCGCATATGCTGACGATTCTGGCCGAATAATGGATATAGTCACCTGAAAGCCCCATGGGATATCCATTGCCGTTGATTTGCTCGTGATGCATGAGGATGGTGATTTTGGCCGTGGCGGAGGCTTCCGCCATATCCTTGATCACATTGTAGCCCAATAGGGGATGCTTTTTGATTTCCTCCAGTTCGGCCGGCGAAGGTTCCTTCTTGTTGAGCAGGTCCTTCGGAAGCAGCGCTTTGCCGATATCGTGCATAATGGCACCCATGGCGATGTTTTTGATCTTGGCCTGGGGCAGCGAAAGCTTGGTAGCCAGTGCGATGGCCATCACGCAAACATTGATGGAATGCGCATAGATAAACTCGTCCTGGGTTCGGATGTCGTTGGCGTTCAGGACCTCGATGTTCTTTGAAAGCATTTCCTCCATGATCTGATCCACAACACGGCTGATGGCTGAATAGTCTATTTCGCCTTTTGTGGCAAGCCGGTTCATTTCGTTACGGATAGTCAGTTTGGCCTGATTCCTCGTTTCATCCGTCAGGACGCCATGGATCTCCACGTTTTTCGATATCTCGTCTTCAATATAAACGCTTGTAACGCCTTTTTCCATCAACTTCTGCACGATGGATGGAGTCAGTTTGACCCCCGCGCTGAGTAGCTTCTTACCCTCAATGTCGTACAAAGGGCGCGCCAAAACATCGTCATCTCGGATCTGATTAAGACTTACTCGTCTCATGCCAAAGCTCCTTATCAATGACGCTTGAATATGGTTACATAATATATACCCAGACACGGGGGGTAAAAAACAGGCGGGTTTATTCCGAAGATATGCCCAATGCTTCACGGATAATTCGGTTTTTCCTGATCAGGGACAGCAACGGCAACCCCAAACCATAGCAGATAACGGCCTCAGACAAGGCGATGAACAGCATGGTCAACGGCCAGGGATAGGTCTGGTCGAACAGCAGGTAGACATAAGTCCCCACAATGAGACCGTTGAAAACAACGGGGGGCAGGGGAACCAAAAACCTGTGCTTCCGCAAAAACCATGTGGATAAGCCGGCCAGCAGTGTTGCAAGACTTCCAAGAACAATATCGATCACACCATACCCGCCAAGCAGATTGGCAAGAATGCAGCCGATAAAGACGCCTGGAATGGATGATGGGAGAACGGCCGGAAGAACGGTAAGCACTTCTGAAATCCTGAACTGGATGGGACCGTAAGCCAGAGGCTTAATCAAAAGCGTCAATGCGGTGTAGACTGCTGCGATAAGCGCAGCCTGGACAATGGTTCTGGTATTCAGTTTCATCTTTCTACCCTCTTCAGCATGGAAAATCCATGCCGCCGGACATCTGCCTGAGCCGCCGGAAGCTCCGTAGTTTTGTTTTGGCTCCATCAGGGGTTATATTTACGCTTGATGAAGCCGGCCAGGATTTTGCGAACTGGCCGTGGAAACACCACGGCAAGAATTGTATACTATGTCGAGTACAAAATCAATGTATAATTTCAGGCACATGCAACTTCATATTGTCCCATAGGCCATCTGCTTATGCGAAGGTTCTTCCTTTACGCTATTGCGCGGCATTTCGATTCTGATATAATTAGCTTAAGCAGTAATCATTTTGGAGGAAGACAGTGGATCGTGAAAAGGCGTTGGAAGCCTTAAAACTGAGAATTGAGAACCCTGAACGGATACAGCACAGTCTGGCAGTTGAAGCGATTATGCGATCTTTGGCAAGGTATTTTCACGAGGACGTGGACATGTGGGGGATTACAGGCCTGGTGCACGACATCGACTGGGAACGAATCGGCGGCAACATGGCTTTGCATGGAAAAATGGGCGGAGACATCCTGGAAGGCCTGGGTTTCGATCCAACTATTGTCTATGCCGTCAGGGCACATAATCCTGCCAACGGCCTGCCCAGGAGGCGAAGGCTTGACAAGGCGCTTTTTTGCGCGTCTCCCATGGCTGAATTGATCATGGCATGTGTCCAAAACACTCCGGACAAAAGGATTGACAACCTGGACACCGACCGAATTATGGCGTTCTATGCGGATCCAGGACTGGCGGGGAACATAAGCAGGGAGCGCATCGCATCCTGCAGCGAACTGGGCCTGAAAGTGGAAGATTTGGCCGAGATCTCGCTGAAGGCACTAAAAGATGCGTTCTGAATCAAACGGCAAGAAGCCGGATGCGCCGAGCGGTTTCAATAGATGCGTTCCCGACGTATCTCGCAGGCTGTGGTTGTGCATAAAAAGCAAAAAAAGATTCATGATAAAAGTGGGCGGCTGCCAAGCCGCCTCTTTAGTAGGAAGTAGCAATGTTCCCGGACACCCGCGGAAACCGGAAATCACAGCAATGGTTAAGGCTATGAAGAATGAACGAAATGGCATCGTTCCCGGGCCCCCGTCTGCAAAGCGCCAATTGCCTGATGGGAAAGATCTCTGGGTCCGGGGCGAATGCCTGAAAGGAAGATGTGCTTTGAATCTAATGGAAGAAAGAAAAAAACGAATTTTGGCCTTCATGCGGGAAGAAGCCTATAAACCGTTGATGCTGTCGGAACTCGTCACCGTTCTGGATGTTCCCGGGGAAGATATTCCGCTCCTCCAGAACCTTCTGAACGAGATGGAACAGGAAGGCCTGATCATCAGGACCAAAAAAGAGCGGTATGGCGTGCCGGAAAGAATGGGCCTTATCGTGGGAACATTCCAGGGCCATGAAAGGGGCTTTGGCTTTGTGATACCTGACACCGGGGACGAGGATGTTTTTATACCTGCCAACGCGATCAACGGGGCTATGCACGGCGACAGGGTTATGGCCCGCCTTACAAGACTTTCCACGGCCGTCAGGAAGCAGGAAGGGGAAATCATCAAGGTTATCAGCCGCGCCCATAAGACGGTTGTCGGGAAATTTGACCTGAGCGAACATTTTGGCTTCGTCACGCCCGATCATGTGCGGCTGTTCAGGGATATTTTCATCCCGAAGGATTGCATCAACGGTGCCAAAAAAGGGCAGAAAGTGGTTGTGGAAATCACCAAGTGGCCGGAAGCCAATCGGAATGCTGAAGGTAAGATTATCGAGATCCTGGGCGACAGCGGGGATCCCGGCGTGGATGTCCTGTCCATCATACGGGCTTACAATATCCCCTACGAGTTCCCGGAAGATGTGTTAAAGGAAGCAAAAAGGGCGCCGCAAAGCGTCCGTGAAGAGGATATCCAGGGCAGGCGGGATTTAAGGGGGCTGCGCATGGTCACCATCGACGACGAGGATGCCAGGGATCTGGATGATGCCGTATCCATTGAACTTATGGAAAACGGCAATTTCCGCCTGGGCGTCCATATTGCCGATGTGAGCCATTATGTGAAGGAGGGATCCGCGCTGGATCAGGAAGCGCTCAGGAGGGGAACCAGCGTTTATTTTCCCGATCGCGTCATCCCCATGCTGCCCCGGGAACTGTCCAACGGCATCTGCAGCCTCAATGCCGGTGAAGATCGGCTGGCCTTCAGCGTCATGATGGAGGTCGACCGCAACGGCAAGGTGCTGAACCATGACATTTTCAAAAGCGTCATCCATGTCCGGGAGAGGATGACCTATACCAATGTCTACAAGATCCTCGAAGAGGATGATCCGGCGCTTAAGGAACGGTATAAGGATCACCTTGAGGACTTCCGCCTGATGAAGGAACTGGCCCTGATCCTGAAGGAGAAAAGGATGAAGCGGGGTGCAGTGGATTTCGATTTCGGCGAGGCCAAAATCATCGTTGATGAAAAGGGCAAGCCGGTCGAGGTGAAGAAATACGAGCTCAATATCGCCCACAACATCATTGAGGAGTTCATGCTCCTGTGCAACGAGGTGGTATCGGAGCATTTCTACTGGCTGGGCATACCCTTTGTTTACCGGATCCATGAGGACCCCGATCCGGAGAAGATGGAAAACCTGAACCGGATCCTGGGCTCCTTCGGCTATCATCTGAAAGGTTACCGGGATGTGCATCCAAAAGCGCTCCAGGAAATCCTGCGCCAGATCAAGGGTACACCCGAGGAGAAAGTCATCAGCACCCTGATGCTCAGGTCCCTTCAGAAGGCCAGGTACAGCGATGTCCACAACTGGCATTTCGGCCTGGCTGCAGAGTATTACTCCCATTTCACTTCTCCTATCAGGCGCTATCCGGATCTGATCATCCACCGGATCATGAAGGAACAACTGAGCGGCAGGCTGGATGAAAAGCGGATAGAGCATTACAGGAGCATCCTGCCCGATATCACCAAAAGCAATTCCGAGCGGGAACGCGCAGCCGAGGATGCGGAACGGGACTGCGAGGATATGCTGAAGGCCGAGTATATGAAAGACAGGCTGGGAGAAGAATTCGAAGGGATCATTTCAAATGTTACCGCCTTCGGCTTCTTTGTGGAGCTGGACAATACCATTGAAGGCCTGGTCAGGCTGAGCAGCCTGGATGATGATTACTATACATTTGATGCCGATTCCCTGACCCTGATCGGGGAGCGGACCAGGAAGCGGTTCAGGATAGGGGACCGGGTGAGGGTCCAGCTGGTCAAGGCGACGCCGGAAACAAGGCAGATAGACTTTGTGCTCCTGGATTCGGAAAACGATACGGACGATGAAACGGGCAGCGTGGAAGATGCGGCCGGTGAACAGCCGAAGCCGAAGAAAAAGGCGAAAAAGGCCGTGGATCCCCGCGTTCTCATCCACATCGGAGCCAAAAAACCGGCTGCCAAAAGCAAAAAGCAGAAAAAAAGAAAATGAGGAAAAAGGGCTGCCGGAAAAGCATAAATGGCACATGATGGATTCTGAAAGAAGGTACTTGCATTTTTCAAAAAACCGCGCTATAATATACTGCGCACGGGCAATTAACTCAGCTGGTAGAGTGTCACCTTGACATGGTGAAAGTCGGGGATTCGAGTTCCTCATTGCCCACCAGAAAAGGCTGTCTCGTATGAGACAGCCTTTTTGCGTAATGTCCTTGCCTTTATATATCCATCTTCCCTTTATTTTTTATAAAGACTGTGCTAGAATCCTAACATAAAAAATCAGGTATTGTGAAATGCCGTAAATGAGAGGTGGCGGTGTATGAAGGATTTTATCGATAAATCGGTTGAAGCCATAAAGGCCGAGGTCGGAAGCAAGAGGGTCCTGTGTGCCCTTTCGGGAGGCGTGGACTCCTCGGTGGTGGCAGCTCTTGTGCACAAGGCGGTAGGCGACCAGCTCATCTGCGTTTTCGTGGATCACGGGCTGCTCAGGAAGAACGAAGCCGACCAGGTGGAGCAGGTCTTCAGGAACCAGTTCAAGATGAACCTGATCCGGGTGGATGCCCAGCAGCGCTTCCTCAACAGGCTGAAAGGGGTCACCGATCCGGAGCAGAAACGCAAGATCATCGGCGAAGAGTTCATCCGGGTTTTTGAGGAAGAAGCCAGGAAGATCGGCCGTGTGGAATTCCTGGCCCAGGGTACCATTTATCCGGATATCGCCGAGAGTGGCACCGGCGGCAAAGGTGTCATCAAGAGCCACCACAATGTGGGCGGATTGCCGGACGTTGTGGATTTTGAGGGGCTCATCGAACCTCTGAAAACCCTGTACAAGGACCAGGTCAGGCAAGTCGGCCTGGAACTTGGGCTTCCCGAGGAGCTTGTATGGCGCCAGCCGTTCCCGGGACCCGGCCTTGCAGTCAGGTGCATCGGTGAGGTGACCAGGGAAAAGCTGGATATTCTCCGAGAGGCAGACTATATCTTCAGGGATGAGATTGCCAAAGCCGGCCTTAACAGGAGCATCAACCAGTATTTTGCCATTCTCACCGACATGAAAAGCGTCGGTGTAAAGAATGGTGAAAGGACCTACGACTACACGGTGGCTTTGAGGGCGGTTATCACAAAGGACTTTGTGACAGCCGACTGGGCCAGGATTCCCTATGATGTTCTGGCCAGGGCCTCCGAGCGGATCGTCAAAGAGGTCGTGCGCGTCAATCGCGTGGTTTATGATATCACCGGCAAGCCGCCGGCAACCATTGAGTGGGAATAAACAGGAGTCGTATGCTTATCAGGCAGGCATCGACCGCCGGTATCCGACTTTCGGCTGCCGCATGAACGTAAAGTCCGCCGATTCTAATAGAATTCTAATTTGTCATAAAGAAGCACCTAATCCTTGCACATTACAATAGAGCCTGTAAATGAGGCACTTAAGATTTGGAGGTGCGGCTTTATGATAAGCATTGAGATGATCGATGAATTCAGGAGACGGACCAACGCCAGCTATGACGAGGCCAGGTATTACCTTGAGAAGTACCATGGCGACATGCTGGAGGCCATCATTGCCTATGAACGGGCCGGCAACCGCGGTTACAGGCCGGACAATGAAGTGACGCATTGTCACGGATATCAACGGACAGGCCGGAGCGAATTTGGTCAGGTTGTCAGGCGGCTGATTCAAAGGCTCCTTGACATCCGGATTTTCATTGCCGATAAAACCGACAGAACCTTTTGTATACCCATCCTCTTCCCACTGATCCTCGTTCCGTTCTGGCATGTGCTCATCCTGATAGCCATCGGAATGATGATCATGGGCTACAGGTTTTCTGTACGGGAGATACAGGATGGGAACTACAACCTGGAAGATTTCATCAGCCGTATCAGGGATAAGGCCCAGGCGAGAAGCAAATGACGTGGGCGCGACCCGGGGCAGGGGGTGAGACCGATGATTTCGATGGAGCTGATTGATGAATTCAGAAGACGAACCCACAGCAGCTATGAGGAGGCCAAGTTCTACCTTGAACGGAACAACGGGGACCTTCTGGATGCCATCATCGATTTCGAAAGGAGCAAAACAGGAAGAACCAATCACTATCAAGGAAGGTACCATGCCCCTCACGACAGGTATCAGCAGGATTATGGGCATAGATTGACATCCCTGCTGCAAAAAGGGTTCGATACCAGGATCTTTGTTGAGGACAACAAATCGGTTCTATTCAGTGTACCGGTCATTTTGCTGCTGTTTCTGCTGCCGTTTTGGGTTATCATTGTGGTCCTGTTCGTGTTTTTCATGATGCTTGGATACAGGATCTCCGTTCGTGATGTCAAGAGCCGGAACATAGATGTCAACGCGATCTTTAACAATATCTCCGAAAAAATGAGGGAAAACGGCCGTCCCGCCGAGCAACAAGCCCCATCCGACCCCCAAACCGGCGACAAAGACAAGAAAGACGGCTATAAGGAATATACCATCGAATAACTGAACGAATTGCCGATTTATGAAAACAGGCACAGGAACGTACGGTTTTCCTGTGCTGGCTTTGTTCTGGAGGAGCCTATGCCGGAAAAGATTCTGGTTGTTGAGGATGAAAGCAGGATAGCCAGGTTTCTGGAACTGGAGCTCAAGCATGAAGGCTATGAGGTTGAGATAGCCTCCGATGGAAGAAGCGGCCTGGAAAAAATACAGAACGGGGATTTCAACCTGGTGGTGCTGGATCTGATGCTGCCACTGATGAGCGGCATCGAGGTCTGTAGGCGGGTCAGGAAGTTTTCGGATATTCCCATCATCATGCTGACGGCCAAGGACGATATCTCCGACAAGGTCATGGGACTGGACAGCGGAGCTGATGACTATGTGACAAAGCCCTTTGCCATTGAGGAACTGCTGGCAAGGATCCGTGTGGCTTTGAAGCGGAAATCTGCCATAAAGAAGGATAGCGCGGAGGAAACCATTACCTGCGGAAAGCTTGTCCTTTCCAAGCTGCAGCACAAGGTGACCTATGACGGTGAGGAAATCCCCCTCAGCAAGAAGGAATATGATCTCCTGCTCTATTTTATGGAGAACAGGGGCATTGTGCTCGACAGGGAAAAACTCATCGAGAACGTCTGGGGATATGACTTCGTCGGCGATACCAATGTGACCGATGTTTATGTGCGGTATTTAAGGAGCAAGATCGATCAGAAGTACGGGGTCAACTTCATCAGAACCATCCGTGGAGTGGGGTATATCTTTGAGTACCAGGAATAACCATGATGCCGGATTGGCATCCGCCGATAACGGCTCCGGCACGACGAGGCGTAACAGTCCGCCTGCGCCCAATCCGGGCACCGGCGGTAAGCAAGGGAACTCCCTGGCTTCAAAAATTTCGTCTTCCTACAACAGGATGTTCATTCTGTGCATGTCGGTGGGCTTGTTCCTGATGATTGCAGCGACTGCCTTAATCGACTGTGCAGGACTGCTGCGGCAGGCAAAACCCGAGTTGGAGAGCATCAAAAATGCCGGAAAACCCGAAGACATGATCGCAGCGGTCAATGCTACCCGGGATCAGTTTTTCATCCTGCTTGACGAAGGTTACAACATACTGGCCTCAAACTTTGAACAGGCCGGTAATGTCAGTCATTTTCCCGTCTCCTTTCTTCACATGGATAGCAAAACATGGATGTCGTTTTCCGAACAAGTGGATCTGCCAACGGGGCGGCGGGTTTATATCGTAACCCTGCTAGATGTGACTTTTCTCCTGTCGAAACTGGTCGTTACAGCCATCCTGGCCCTGCTCATCTTTTCAGTGTCTCTGATCGCCATTTTGTTCAGAGGACGTTCGGTCACCCAAAAAACCTTTGGGGTGATTGACGAACTGATCAGCAAGGCCAACAGCATTTCTTCACAGAACCTGAATGTAAGGCTCAATGTCAGTGATACCTCCGATGAGCTTCACGAGTTCGCGCTAACCTTCAACCGGATGATGGATCGCCTGGAGAAGGCCTATGAAAAGCAGAACCAGTTTGTGTCGGATGCGTCCCACGAATTGAGGACCCCTATCTCCGTGATCCAGGGTTATGCCAGGATGCTGGAACGATGGGGCAAGGACGATAAGGAGATCCTCCAGGAAGCGATATCCGCCATCAACAAGGAAGCCGTCAACATGCAGGAACTGGTGGAAAAGCTGCTTTTCATCGCCAGAAACGATCGGGACACGCTGCTTCTGGTAAGGGAACGCTTCAGCCTCAGCGACATGATGGAAGAGCTGGTGAAGGAAACGCGAATGCTGAATACCGGCCACACGATAAAAAGCGAGATTTCACCGGATATCGCCATGTACGGCGATCCCGCCAGGATCAAGCAGGCCTTGAGAATCTTTGCCGATAATGCCCTGAAATACACCCCTGCCGACGGCACCATAACATTCGGCTTGCATACGGAAAACGGGTACGCGGTGGCGGTGGTTGAGGACACGGGCATAGGTATTCCTGAAAAGGACCTGCCCCGCATTTTTGATCGTTTCTATCGGGTGGATACCGCCAGGGAACGCCATTCCGGCGGTCATGGACTTGGGCTCTCCATCGCGCGGATCATCATCCTGCGCCATGGCGGCAGGATCAAAATAGCCAGCCGCGAAGGCGAGGGAACGCGTTTTTCCGTTTTCCTGCCCATGGGGGACGGACAGGAGCAAAGACAATCTGCCGACGAATGATTCCGTGCCCCCTGCGGCAATCTCCAGATGCAAAGCGGGGTGACGTTCTTCTTTTCCCGGGTTTCGTTGAAAAAGCCGCCTGAAAATGTTATGATGAAATAGCCTGCTTGGATAAGCAGGCTTTGTTTGATGTTTGTTTGGAATGGTCCCTGTGGACCGGACGTCTTTCCATGCAAAGAACCGCACCGGAGGTTTTTTATGCAGACACTATCCGCTTTGGCATTACGGGTTATCTTTCCGCTCGTGGTTTGCTTTCTGGCCTTTGTCTACCTGGGGACAGCAGGAGGTGTGGCGGTTGTCGTCCTTTATTTTATCATCATGAACCTTTCCGCGATCTTCAACCGTATGGCCAGTCGGGCTTATGCGGGCGGGGACTATGATAAAGCCCTCAGGATGCTGGAAAAAGGACTGAGATTAAGCCCTAAAAACGGGAATATGAGAAGCGCCTACGCGTGGCTGCTGCTCAAACTGGGCTATACGAAGGAAGCCGAAATCCAGATCGAGCAGGCCCTCGCCAATACCCCCAGGGAGGAGCTAAAGTATCCCCTCAACGTGACAAAGGCCATGGTGCTTTGGAAAAAAGGGAGCCTCGATCAGGCTGTTTCCCTGATGGAAAAGGTTTTGGAAAACTACAAGAATTCCAACGCATATGCCACCCTGGGCTTTCTGTACCTGGAAAAAGGTGATTTGGACAAGGCCCTGAGCTTCAACCTGGAGGCCTATGATTTCAACAGTACCAACGCCGTCATCCTGGACAACCTGGGATGCACCCGGCTTCTGCGGGGAGAATACGAGGAGGCCAGGGAAGTTTACAAACAGCTTATGAAGTTGAAACCGCGTTTCCCTGAGGCTTTCTACAATTATGCCCGTGTCCTTGCCCACTTTGGAGAACTGGACGAGGCGATCTATATGTGCCGTACAGCTTTGTCCCTCAAGTTCTGGAATACCAGTACCATCACAAAGGAGCAGGTTGAGGGTACTCTGAAGGAACTGGAGGAGGCAAAAGGGGCAAAGCCCGGGGAAACAGCCCGGGATGAGGCAAATGAAGCAATTCAGGAGAATAAAAATGACGATATAAATAGTAAGGAATGACTACAGGGGTAACTATGGATCATCAGAGAAATATTTACGCGGAATTCGGCATCAAGGATTCCATCCTGGCACTGGCAAAGGAAGCGGAAGAAGCGGTGAAGGAGGCTTTCGGACGGATTGAGGCGGTCCGGGAGATCAACCAGCTTAAAGTGATAAGAGCTTTGCAGCTTGAGAAACTGAGCGATACGCATTTTGCCGGGACAACCGGATATGGCTACAACGACAAAGGCCGAGAAACCCTGGAGGCTGTGTATGCGCGTGCATTCGGGGCTGAAGACGCCCTCGTCAGGCACAGCATTACCTGTGGTTCCCATGCGCTGGCTCTCTGCCTATACGGCCTGCTTAGGCCGGGGGATGAACTGCTCTCGGTCACCGGTAAACCCTATGATACGCTGGATGAGGTCATAGGCATCAGGGGAAAGCCGGGCTCAGGGTCGCTGAAGGATTTTGGAATTTCTTACAGGCAGGTTGACCTTCGGGACGGACAGATTGACCTCAAGGCTATTACCGAAGCCATAAACGAGCGTACGAGGCTGGTCTTCATGCAGCGGTCGCGGGGGTATGCCTTCAGGCCGCCTGTGACCATAGAACAAATCGCGAAGGTTGTTGAAACGGTTAAGGCCGTTAAAAAGGATGTCCAGGTCATGGTTGACAACTGCTATGGTGAATTCGTGGAAACACTGGAACCCACCGATGTTGGGGTTGACGTCATGGCCGGTTCCCTCATCAAGAATCCGGGAGGGGGGCTGGTGCCTTCCGGTGGATACATCGTCGGAACCCATGAGGCTGTGGAGAAAATATCCTACCGCATGACCCTTCCCGGCATCGGCAGGGAGGTAGGAGCCACCCTTGGTCAGAACAGGTTGATGTTCCAGGGCTTTTTCATGGCGCCGCACATCGTGGCTGAAAGCCTGAAGGGGGCTGTGTTCACAGCCGAGATCATGAGGCGCCTCGGCTTTGAAACCTGGCCGGGTCCCTTCGACCGGCGTTGCGATCTGATCCAGGCTATACGCTTTAACCGGGAGGATGCGGTCATCGCGTTTTGCCAGGGCATCCAGAAAGGCTCACCGGTGGATGCGTTTGTCACGCCCGAGCCCTGGGACATGCCGGGATACGACGCGCCGGTTATCATGGCGGCTGGGGCTTTCATCCAGGGGTCTTCCATCGAATTGAGCGCGGACGCGCCTATCAAACCGCCCTATACGGCGTACATGCAGGGTGGCCTGGTGTATGAACATGTTAAATTGGGTGTGATGAGCGCCATACAGGAGCTTTCTTCACGGGGGATCATCAACCTGTGACGGCTATTCCCCGGAGGTTGATATGCCAATGACAAAAAACCAGGAGCTTAAAAAACAAAGGAAGAAGAGAAAAATCCGCAGAAGGCTGTTCAGCCTGCTGGTTCTGGTTTTGATGGGGATCTATCTGCCTGCCCTGTGGCATTGGCTTTTCTCATCCAATACGGAAGTTGCCGTTATCAAGACCGCCACCCTTGAGCTCAAAACGCCGTTGACGGGTGTTTTCATCCGGAAGGAACAGCTTCTCGCCTCCCCTGGGTCGGGCATTCTCATACCCACTGTCTCCTATGGCGAAAAAGTTGCCGCCAACCAGGAGATAGCTTCCTTTATCACCAGGGAGATGCGCGATTTGGTTGAGAATTACAGACAGAAGGAAATGGAGATTCTCAAGCGCGTGATCAGCGAGTATGAAAACGCCACCGGCAGCGAGAGGAAGATATGGGAGGATGCTATTGAAAGACAGGTCGGCAAGCTTGCCGATTTCTCAAATTCCGGGGATTTGAGCGAATTGGGATCGGTAAGAAGCTCCCTGGATCGGGTGCTGGAAGCGCGCGCCCGCACGGTTCTCGAGAATCTTGACGCCAATTCAAAGTACGCCCCCGAAAAGGAAGAACTGGAAAGGCTGAAAAACAGCCAGATCAAAACCGTCCAAAGCGTCAGGTCCCCAGCGTCCGGTGTAGTGGCCTATTATTGCGACGGATATGAGGATTTGAAGCCCGAGGACAGGCAAAACATCTCCCTTAAGGTCATCGATGAGATCCTATCCAATGAAACGGCACAGGAAAGATGGATAACGCCTTCCGAGATTGAAGTGAAGGCGGAAACCTATTATGGAAAACTGATAACCAATGACGAAGCATGGCTTGCTTTCAGTATATCAGATGAAATGGCAAAGGACCTGCGGGTTTGGTTTGAAAAGCAGCAGATGGACGGGAAAGCGCTGGAACTCCAGGTAGAGCTGGATGGCATGAGCCAGCGCATCCCGGTTGAAATTGAGGGCTTCGGAGAGAGTGACGGCAAGCGCTCGGTGGTGATAGCGCGCATGAACCGGTACATTGAACAGACCATGGATATGCGGGGCGTTACCGGGAGCCTGATTCTTCAAAGCGTTTCAGGGATGAAAGTGCCCATTGAAAGCCTGCTCAATATTAACAGTGTAGATCAGACAGCCGATATTATCGTTGTGGAAATGAGCAAAGCGCGTTACAAACGCGTACGCATTGTGGCCAGGCAGGACTATTATGCCATTATCGAAAATCTGGATGGAGTCAGCGAGGAAGAGCTTGTCAACATCTTCGATCTCTACATTGTCAATCCGAGAAACATTGAAGAAGGACAGGTGATTGAACAATGAGTCAGGTCAGTTACACGCAGCTAAAGGAAAACCTTGAAGCGATAAAGGAAAGAATCCGGCAGGCCGCCTTGAGGGCAGGCCGGAATCCGGAAGAAATTACCCTCCTGGGTGTTACGAAAACCGTTGAACCGGATGTCATTTGCCAGGCCTATGATCTGGGGCTTCGTGATTTCGGCGAAAACAGGGTTCAGGAATTTCGCCGAAAAGCCGATATAATTGATAAAGGATGCCGATGGCATATCATCGGAAGGCTTCAGACCAACAAGGTCAAATACCTGGATCACCGGGTGAGCCTGATTCACTCACTGGACAGGATGGAACTTGCCGAAACCCTCCAGGCCAGGGGTGAAAAGATCGGAAGGATCTGGGATGTGCTGGTACAGGTTAACGTATCGGGTGAAGAAACCAAGGCGGGCGTATCGCCGGAGCATTTAAAGGATTTTGTTAGTCAAGTGGCAAAGCTGGGTAATATTCATATCAAAGGACTGATGACGATTGCCCCGTATGCCGAGAATTCCGAAGAGGTCCGCTGGGTATTTCGGGAATTGCGCAAATTGGCAGTTGACATAAAGCAGGAAAGCATAGACAATGTAAATATGGAAGTTCTTTCTATGGGAATGAGCAACGATTTTGAAGTTGCCATTGAAGAAGGCGCCACTATTGTCCGGATAGGCAGCGCTATCTTCGGAGAGAGGGTGTACCTGCCGTAACCGGTTTATTTACTTAAGAAAACTGGAGGAAGATACCATGGCTAAAGCACTTGAGAAATTTCTGAATTTTGTAGGCTGGGAGTCCAATCCTGAGGACGAAGATGAGTTCTACGAGGACGAAATCGTGGAGAGCGTTCCTCAGAAACCTGATTATTTATCCCGGAAAAGCCAGCAGGGAAAAATCCTCAACATGAATAACAACAACAATCTGAAAGTTGTTATCATGTCTCCCCAGAACATTCTGGAAGTAAGAGATCTCTGCGATCATCTCAGGTCCAACAAACCCGTCATCATGAATGTGGAAAACGTGGACACGCCCACTGCCCAAAGAATGGTGGACTTCTTGAGCGGCGCTGTTTATTGCCTGGACGGTGATATCCAGAAGATATCCAACGGCATCTTTCTTGCGACGCCGGCCAGCATTGAAATAACCGGTGACTTGAAAGACGAGATGCGCAGTAAGGGTGTTTTCTCCTGGGTAAAATAATCAGATGACACTTCTACAGGCTGTTGTCTGTGCGCTCCGTTCCGTTGTTTATACAATGGAAGCCGTCATCCTGTTAAGGGTAATTTGTGAGTTTTTCTTCCTCAAAAGGGATTCCGTACCCGTGAGATTCATCGTTCAGGTTTCGGAACCTCTTTTAATACCTGTCAGGAAACTCCTGGAGCAGAAACCCGGAAAAAGCAGGATGCGGCTGGACTTGTCACCGGTTTTGGCCATGTTGATCCTGTATTTTATCAGCGGCCTGCTCAGGTAAAAACGACGGTGCGGTGTCCCGGATTATTGTATGTTGAATGAGAGAAAGAACGCGCATTTTTCTTGTGTTGTGTATCGGGGGTGACTAGGTTGAATTTTACGCCAAACGATATTCAGAACATCCTGTTTAAGCGTTCACTGTTTGGTTTTAACCAGCTTCAGGTGGAAGATGTGCTGGAGAAGATTGTTGAGGACATGAGCGCCTACATCAAGGAGAACAACAGGCTAAAGGAAAAGCTTCAGGATGTCCAGGAAAAACTCGACTACTACAAGGGAATCGAGCAGTCCCTCCAGAATAGCCTTGTCATCGCCCAGAAAACCAGTGACGAGATCATACATAACGCCAAGAAAAATGCTGAAAATATCATTAAGGAAGCTGAACTGTCCGCAAGGAAAATTATCGAGGATGCCAACCAACAAGTGCTTACCATACGCTATGAGTACGAAAGATTGCAGCGTGAAGTGGAAGCATACAGGATAAAGGTTGAAAGCATCATCAAATCCCAGCTTAATTCTCTGCGGAGCCTGAGCGCGCAGGAGGGGACAAGGCAAGAAGCCGTATAAAACTGGCCATGGTAAGATTCCAGAGGATATTTCAAAGAGTGAAATATCCTTTTTTTATACATGGGAGATAAGCCATAAAGCGCATGCCGTTCTTGACATACTCTGACCATCATATTATCATATTCCATGGAGTCGGACGCTTGATGCTTTCTGCATGCATATCGGCCGACCCTTTTATATTCCCGTTGACTGTTTTCATTCCATACTCAACCCATGCAGAGGTGATTCCAAGGTGATACAGGAAAAAGGCAACCTTTCCATCCAGACGGAAAACATATTTCCCATCATCAAGAAGTGGCTTTATTCAGAGAAGGATATTTTTATCAGAGAACTGATTTCCAACTCGGCTGATGCCATCAGCAAGTTGAAAAAGCTTGCGGCGATGGGTGAGGCCCGACTTGAGGACAATTTCAAACCCAGGATTGAAGTTGTTGTGGATAAGGAAAAACAGACCCTCAGCATCAATGACAACGGGATAGGCATGACCGATGAAGAAGTCAAAAAATACATCAACCAGATTGCCTTTTCCGGTGCCAAGGATTTCATAGAAAAATACCATGGAAAGACGGATGATCAGCAGATCATCGGCCATTTCGGGCTGGGCTTCTATTCGTCCTTCATGGTTTCCGACAGGGTATCCATCGATACCCTGTCCTACCAGGAGGGTGCCGAAGCCGTCCATTGGGAAAGCGGAGGGGATACCGAGTATGCCATGGGGCCTTCGGAGCGCAGGGAAAGGGGAACCATGGTCACCCTGAAGCTGGACAAGGATTCCCAGGAATTCCTGGATCCGTGGAAACTCAGGGAGATCGTCAAGAAGTATTTTGAGTTCCTGCCATATGAGATCTTTCTGAAAGAGATTCCCGAAAAGGAACAGGGGAAGGATAAATCCGAAACCCCGATCAACGACACCAACCCGCTGTGGCTGAAGAACCCGAAAGACTGCACCGATGAGGAATATAAGAAGTTCTACCATCAGGTATTTACCGATTTCAATGATCCGCTCTTCTGGATCCATATCAACATGGACTATCCCTTCAACATGAAGGGCATCATCTATTTTCCGAAGCTGCGCCACGAATTTGACACGGTGCAGGGTAAGATCAAGCTGTATTATAACCAGGTGTTCGTGGCCGACAACATCAAGGAGGTCATCCCCGAGTTTCTGCTCATGCTGAAGGGATGCCTGGACTGTCCGGATCTCCCGCTGAACGTTTCACGAAGCTTTTTGCAGAACGAGGGTTATGTCCAGAAAATCTCGGCCCATATCACCAAGAAAGTGGCGGACAAGCTCCAGCTTCTCTTTAAAAAGGATAGGGAAGGATATAATAAGTATTGGGACGATATCCATCCTTTTGTCAAGTTCGGTTGCATGCGGGAGGACAAATTCTATGACAGGGTCAAGGATATCATCGTCTACAAGACCATCCATGACAAGTATGTTACCCTTGACGAATACCTGGAACCGCAGAAAGGCAAGGATGAGAAGAAGGTTTATTACGTCAGCGATGTGAAACAGCAAGCGCAATACATCAAGATGTTCAAGGACAACAACATGGATGCCGTCATCCTGAATTCCCTGATAGACCCGCACTTCATCGGCTTCATGGAGTCCAACCTGGACAAGGTGAAATTCGTCTGTATCGACGCCGATATCGCCGGGGCTATCAAGGAAGAAGGCAAGGAACTGGATGACAAAGAGAAGAAGGAACTCCTTGAAAAGGCTGAAAAGATTTTCAGGGAGGCTGCCTCGAAGGATAACCTGAAAGTAGGTGTGGAAAGCCTGAAAAACGAAACCATGCCCGCCATTATCCTGCTGGATGAGCAGTCCAGGCGTTTCAGGGAGATGAGTAAAACCTTCGGCAACACCATCAACCCTGATCTCTTCCCTAGCGAGGAGACACTGGTCCTGAACCTGAACAATCCCCTCATCCGGGATATCATCAGGCTGTATGAGGATCAGGATAGGAAGGCCGACGCACTGTTTGCGGCGGGTTATGTGTACGACCTGGCTGTCCTGAATCACAAGCAGCTTGATCCGGAGAGGATGGCGAAGTTCATCGAAAAGAGCAATGATTTGCTTCGCCGGGTGACGAAGGTTGAAGAAAAAAGTGCGTGACGGGTATCCGGTGTCCTGTCCTTGCGTCGTGAATGAACAGAAAAGAGGCATTTTATGAACCTGAAAGATTTTTGGTATCCGCTTCCGAAAGAACTGATAGCACAGCATCCGTTGGAAAGGCGTGACCAGTCACGCCTTCTTGTATTGGATCGCGAAAAGCAGACCATGACCCACCGGATTTTCAGGGATATCCAGGAATATCTCCAAAAGGGCGATTGCCTGGTCATCAACAATACCCGGGTCATCCCCGCCCGGCTGCTGGGGCAGAAAGAGGGAACCGGGGGCAAGATCGAGTTCGTCCTGCTCAAAAGGCTTGAAGACGATGTATGGGAAGTCATCCTCAAACCGGGCCGCCGGGCAAAACCTGGAAGCCGTTTTGTGTTCGGTGACGGCAGGCTCAGGGCTGAAATCCTCAGGATAGCCGATGAGGGAAACCGGATCGTGCGATTCAGCTATGACGGGGTCTTTGAAGAGGTCCTTGACCAGGTGGGGATCATGCCGCTCCCACCCTATATCACGGAGAATCTGGATGACAAGGAACGCTATCAGACGGTTTACTCCAAGGTGGACGGGTCTGCGGCGGCTCCCACGGCCGGGCTCCACTTTACCCAGGAACTTCTGGACCGCCTGAAGGAAAAGGGGGTTAACGTGGTTGAGGTAACGCTCCATGTGGGGCTTGGAACCTTCCGACCCGTCAGGGTGGAAAACATCGCGGAGCATCATATGCACAAGGAGTTTTACAGCGTGTCGGAACAGGCTGCCGAAGCCATCAACCGTGCCCGGGAAAACCATCAACGCGTGATTGCGGTTGGCACAACCAGCGTCAGGGTGCTGGAAACCGTCGCCGATGAAGAGGGGATGATCCGTCCGGGACAGGGTGAAACCGATATCTTCATCTATCCGGGGTATAAGTTCAAGGCGGTTGACGCGCTGATCACCAATTTCCATCTTCCCGAGTCCACCCTCATGATGCTGGTGTGCGCCTTTGCGGGAAGAGATTTCATTATGCAGGCCTATCAGGAGGCCATCGAGCAGAAATACCGCTTTTTCAGCTTTGGGGATGCCATGTTCATCTATTAGTTTTTTAATCCAATTCTAATGGGTGTTATATTGTTTTATCATCCGGCGCTTGTATAATAATGGTATCAAAGGATACACGGAGGCGGTATTTCATGAAAGGCAAAAAATACGCAGTGGGCCTTCTGCTGATATTCATTGGAATCGTCATGATCCTTGGAAATATAGGCGTTATTGATATGTCGTGGTTGTTCAAAATCTCCTGGCCTTTGCTCATCCTGGTCATATCCGGCATATTCTTCTTGGGCTATATGTCCAGGCGGCCTTATGGCACCGGGCTTCTGGTGCCTGCAGGCATCCTGTTCACAGTGGGTGCAACAACGCTCTTCGGTGAACTCTTCGGATACAGGCTGGTGTGGCCCGGATTTATCCTGGCGCCGGCATTCGGGCTTTTCCTGCTGTTTTGGTTCGGTTCCCGCTCCGCAGGTCTGCTGGTCCCCATCGGCATTTTGGCCACCATCTCCAGCATCTGCTTTATCTCGGAACTGTTTAATATTTGGAGTATCACCTGGCCCGGATTCATTTTAGCGCCCGCGGTGGGACTGTTCCTGCTTTACTTGGCTGACAATCAGAACAACAGCGCCTTGCTGGTGCCTATTTTCATTCTCACGTCCATATCGGTGGTCCTTTTTGCCCTTTTCTCCTTCGGAAGAATCGCTGAAATGGTCAAATACCTATTTGGCGGCGTCCTCATTCTGGGAGGCATCCTCATGATTCTCGGAAAACCCAGGGATGCCCATAACCATGATGACCAGTCGACCTATTGATCCGGCAAACAGCCGTGCATTTTTCAAGGGCATGGAAAACCCTGCTTTTTCTTTGCGGACACGCGTTTCCTGAATTCGGCATCAACTATCCGTCCTGCCTACCGATCTCTGAAACGTGGTATAATAACAACATGTGTCATGTTCCTGAAAGGGATGACATCGCAGATGACTATGAAAGGGGAGTAACATGCCCGCAATAAGGTACGAACTCATCAAAACATGCAAGCAGTCGGGTGCCCGGCTTGGGAGGATCCACACACCCCATGGCAGCTTTGAAACGCCTGTTTTTATGCCGGTGGGCACCCAGGCCACGGTTAAAGGAATGTCACCCGATGAGCTGAAGGAGATAGGAGCCCATATCATATTGAGCAATACCTACCATCTGTTCCTGAGGCCGGGAAGCGAACTCGTCAGGGAGGCAGGCGGCCTCCACGGCTTTATGAACTGGGATCGGTCCATCCTGACCGACAGCGGGGGCTTCCAGGTCTTCAGCCTGAGCGACTTGAGGGATATCAGCGAAGAAGGTGTCACTTTCCGCTCCCATATCGACGGCTCCAGGAAATTCATGTCGCCCGAGATCTCCATCAAAACCCAGAACGATCTGGGTGCGGATATCATCATGGCATTTGACGAATGCGCGCCGTATCCCTGCGATTTCGATTATGCCAAAAAGTCCATGGAAATGACCACGCGCTGGGCGAAACGATGCAAACAGGCCCATGCCAGACCGGAGGACCAGGCGCTTTTCGGCATAGTCCAGGGCAGCGTTTATCCGGAACTGAGAAAGGAGAGTGCCAAACAGATTACGGACCTGGATTTCCCCGGATACGCCGTCGGGGGATTGAGCGTGGGAGAGCCCCCCGAGCTTATGAAGGAAATGCTGGAGATTACGGTGCCTTTGCTTCCGGCTGACAAGCCACGGTACCTCATGGGGGTGGGCAGCCCTGATTATCTCATTGAAGGTGCAATACGGGGGATCGACATGTTCGACTGCGTTTTGCCCACCCGCATCGGCCGCAACGGGACCGTTTTCACTTCCAGGGGACGCATCATCGTACGGGATGCCAAATATGCCCGCGATTTCTCACCAATGGATCCGGAATGCGATTGCTATGCCTGCAGAAATTTCACCCGGGCTTATATCCGGCACCTGTTTAAAGCGGGCGAACTTTTGGGCTTAAGACTTGCCACCTGGCATAACCTGCGGTTCCTGATCAACCTGATGCGTGATATCCGGCAAGCCATCAGGGAAGACAGGCTGCTTGATTTCAGAAGGGAGTTCTTCACAAAATATGGTTATCCCCTGTGACTTCCCGACAGGATTTTGCAGGTTTACGGGAAATGGACCTAAAATGCCGAAAACATTGCTAATCCACAGCAAATAATGTATAATACCGTTGATGTTCATATGGAAAAAAACTGGGAGGTTAATTTTATGCAGTTTTTCTTACCTTTTTTGGCCGAGGCGGCAACCGATATCGATCCCAACGCACCGGGCTATGAGCTGACAGGCGCATCGTCGATTATGCCCTTGCTCGCTATCATTATTCCGCTGGTGCTGATGTATGTGATTCTCATTGTACCGCAGCGCAGGAGAGACAAGAAATTGCGCGACCAGATCAACAGCGCCATCGTTGGTGACGAGATCGTGACCATCGGCGGATTGTGCGGTAAGATTGTCAATATCAAGGACGATGAGATTACTTTTGAAACAAGCATAGAGCGCACCAAGATCACCATCAAGAAATGGGGAATCAAGGAAGTAAAGAAGCCCGTCGAATCATAAAGCTGCTGATGCGGCATGTTTGCCGCAGCATCGGCAGGCTTTCATTCAATCTTTTGCATCAGACAGGTTTGAGTCCCCGGCCGCATTTCCGGGGATTTGGCTTATCATGACGGAGTTTGAAATATTGCCCGAAAGGCTTTATTCAAGCCTTGTCAGACAACAGAAGGAAAGGCGGCGTCTATGGAGAAGGAAAAGGATTTCCTGGCTGTAGGGAAGATCGTGAATACTCACGGCGTCAGGGGGGAACTCCGGGTTATCCCAATGACGTCGGATATCTCGCGCTTTGACTATTTGCTTTACACATGGATCAAGGTGGACGGAAAGTATAAGGAGTACCGGGTGACCAAGGTCCGGTACCACAAGCAGTTTGTCCTTGTGAAGCTTCAGGGCATCGACAATATGACCGATGCCGAAGCCCTAAAAGGCTGCGAGCTTCTGGTGGACAGGCAGCATGCCAGACCCCTTGAGGAGGATGAATACTTTATCTGCGATATCATCGGCATGCAGGTTTATGAAGGGGACAATCTGCTCGGGGAACTCACGGATGTCCTCGAAACAGGCAGCAACGATGTGTATGTGGTAACCGACAAAAAGAGCAAAAAGGAAATACTGATTCCTGCGTTGAAATCGGTTGTAACCCAGGTTGACCTGGAGAATAAGCGGATGCAGGTGGTCCTGCCGGAGGGTTTGCTGGATGAGGTTTGACATACTGACGCTCTTTCCGGAGAGTGTTGATCGTTTCTTGAGTGAAAGCATAATTGGCCGGGCCAGGGAGAAGGGAATTCTGGACATCCGCACCATCAATATCCGGGATTTCTCGAAGGACAAGCATAAGAAGACCGACGATTATCCCTATGGCGGCGGGGCCGGCATGGTCATGACGCCGCAGCCCATTTATGACGCCTGGCGCAGCGTAGTGGATGAAGTGGGGTATAGGCCCAGAACCATTTATATGAGCCCGCAGGGCAGGCTGTTCAACCAGAGTATCGCTCGGGAACTGAAGGAAGAGAAGCACCTCATCATCTTGTGCGGACATTATGAGGGAGTGGATGAGCGGGTCCTGGAGGAGATCGTGGATGACGAAATCTCCATTGGCGATTATGTGCTGACCGGTGGCGAATTGCCCGCCATGGTCCTGATCGATTGCGTATCCAGGCTGATTGACGGTGTTTTGTCTTCAGAGGAATCCTTTTCAAGGGAATCCCACTACGACGGCCTTCTGGAATACCCCCAGTATACCCGCCCGCCTGAATTCATGGGAAGAAAGGTGCCTGAGATTTTGCTTACGGGGCACCATGCCAATATAGAGAAGTGGCGTTTTTTGCAGATGTTGGAGCGGACAAAGGCCAGGCGGCCCGATCTCTATGCCCGATATGAAGCGCAAAACAGGGAGAAGGTCCTGGAAGCCTATGGCCTGTTGCCCAAGAAAAAAAGACGAAAAACGACAAACGGAGAGAGCCATGGTGAACAAGGAACCTCTTGCATACAGGATGGCACCCAGAACCCTGGATGAGTTTGTCGGCCAGGAGCACATCCTGGGCAAAGGCAAGCTGCTCCACCGCATGATCCAGGCCGACAGGATATCCTCCATCATCCTGTTTGGCCCGCCGGGAACGGGGAAGACCTCCATCGCCCGAATCATCGCCAACACCACCAAGGCGCCTTTTTACAGGCTCAATGCCGTCACCGCAGGCGTGAAGGATATCAAGCAGGTGATTGAGGATACCCAAAATACCTTTTTGAACCCGGGCGGTAAATCGGTTTTGTTCATCGATGAGATTCACCGGTTCAACAAGGCGCAGCAGGATGCCCTGCTTCCCTACGTGGAAGACGGCACGGTAGTGTTGATAGGTGCCACAACGGAGAACCCCTTCTTTGCGGTCAATAAGGCCCTTATCTCACGCTCCACGGTGTTCATGCTTGAGCCTCTGAAAAAGGAGCATATCTCCAGGATTATAGATATGGCGCTTGCCGACAGGGAAAGGGGCCTGGGTGATCTGCCGGTGCGCCTCGATGAGGATGCCAGGGACTTTTTGATTGAAATGGCGGGGGGCGATGCCAGGGTCGCCCTGAATGCGTTGGAACTGGCGGTCATGACAACCCCCATGAACGAGGATAAACAGTACCACATCACCCTGGATGTCATCGTGGACTGCGTCCAGAAAAAGCCGGTTCGTTTTGATAAGTCGGGTGAACAGCATTATGACAATATCAGCGCCTTCATCAAGTCCATGAGGGGCAGTGATCCCGATGCGGCTGTTTTTTACCTGGCACGGGCTCTCTACGCCGGTGAGGATCCAGAGTTTCTGGCCAGAAGAATCGTGATCTGCGCCTCAGAGGATGTGGGCATGGCCAATCCCAATGCGTTAACCGTGGCGGTTGCCGCCGCTGAAGCGGTACGCATGATCGGAATGCCGGAGGCCAGGATCATCCTGGCCCAGGCAGCGGTGATGGTGGCCACCAGCCCCAAGTCCAATGCTTCCTATATGGCCATTGAAAAGGCGCTGGAGGATGTAGAAAAGAAATATACCGGCGAGGTTCCCATGCACCTCCGTAACGCGCCGGTCAAAGGCATGGAGAATTTGGGATACGGTGTCGGTTATAAATACGCCCACGATTACCCGGGCAATATTGTTTATGACATGGAATACCTGCCTCCGGAGATGAAAGGAACCCAATATTACCATCCCACATCCAACGGCTATGAGATGAAGATAAGGGAATGGCTGGAGAAGCGGAGAAAGAAGCAGGAAGGATGAGTTCCCCTTGAAAGCGAAAAGTTTCAACACAATAAGAAGAATATTGGCATGGATGATGCTGCTCTTTTTTATTCTGCTTCTTGTAAACATTTTTATATTCAGGGTATACCTGGCTGAATCGGCTGTTGCATACGGCACCTTGGTTGCTCTATTCTTTTTTTCGAAGGGTTTTACCAGAGGAGGTACCAAATATGAAGCCGAAGAAAACGGGGCCGACGGAAACGCAGCAGGAGACAGCAACCCAGGCGACCCTCAAGACGGACAGCAATAACGAAACCGACAAGGATGGGGGAAACGGCCCCAAAGCTGTGAGAAAACCGGAGCGAAACCTGCGTAAGTGGATGGCAGCCTTCCTCGGTATTGCCGGTTTGCTCTTGATCATTGTTCCACTGGCCATCACGCATATCAACGCCAGACGAAATGAGGATATCATCGAGCAATTCCTTAGGGAAGCCCGGGGAGCTTCGGAGAAGGAAATTGTGGTACCGGTGCTTGACGGTTCGCCGGAGCCTGATGATACGGGGTTGTCCGATCCTTCCGCCAGTCCGGTGCCTTCGCCACCCAATGAAGGGGATAATACCGAAGACGGGACAGCCACCGAAAGTCCTGCACCGACACCTGCCAAAAAGCCCCTCATGTCGGCCGAGGAGATCAAGAAAAGGATGACGGCTGTCCTGGTCATCGATAAAATCAATCTCAAGATGATCGTGATGGACGGCGTCGATGAGGAAACCCTCCGCGTGGCGGCAGGAAGGATGCCCGGAACGGGTAACTTTGACGAGACCGGGAATGTGGTGTTGGCCGGGCATCGGAGTTATACCTTCGGTAAATATTTCAATCGCCTGGATGAGCTGGAGCCGGGCGACAAGATCGTGGTGCAGACCAAAGACAGGACGCTGGAATATGAAGTTTACAAGAAGCATATTATAGAGCCCGATGATCTGTCCATTCTCGAGCAGAGCAATTCGGAAAAAATCCTGACCCTGTTCACCTGCCATCCGGTGATGATAGCCACTCACCGCCTGGTGGTCCACGCCAGACAGATCAACTGAGCAGTATAAAAGGCCCTCGATTGGAAGGCCTTCTTTTATGCCTTCAGGTGTCATGACAAGCGCACACGGCAGTCTCTTTTCACATCCGGATTGTCATTGCGAGCCGCGCGAAAGCGGGGCGCGGCAATCTCCGGTTGCCCGTAAAGCCCGGTCGCTGTGCTGCACGGCTGCAAAACAGCAGCTGTTCGAATGGGGTGCGGCTGAACTCGCTGCACTCAAACAGCAGCCGCCCTTATCCCGTTCTCACAGGCTGTTTTGGCGCCTTATCGCAATGCGACCTTGACCTTTACGGGCTCCCTTCACACAGAGTGTCATTGCAAGCGAACGAATTGGAGCGCGGCAATCTCAACATACCCACGATGCCACACCCGGATTGCCATTGCGAGCAGCGCACAAGCAGGTGTGTGGCTATCTCCGGGAGGCCGTAAGCGGCCACGGAAGGGACTGAGATTGCTTCGTCGACTACCGCTCTTCGCAATGACAAGAGGGATGGGATGCCGGGAGATGATGTTCATCAGTGATGTTTCTGACATTATTCTTCAAGCAAGAAGGCCGGCTGTTATAAACGGCCGGCCTCGTAAATGCAATCCGCATTACTTCATGATGGTGTTGCTCATGATGAAGGATGCGAATACGATGGAGACCATGGAGAGCAGCTTGATCAGAATGTTGATGGAAGGACCGGATGTATCCTTGAAAGGATCGCCCACCGTATCGCCTACGACAGCGGCTTTATGGGAATCGGAGCCTTTTCCGCCAAAGTTTCCGGCTTCAATATACTTCTTGGCATTATCCCATGAACCGCCCGAGTTGGCCATCATGATGGCGAGTATGAAACCGGACACAGTTGCGCCGGCCAGCATGCCTGCAACACCGTTAACGCCCAGCAAAAGACCAACAAGGATGGGAGCGATGATGGCGACTAATGCGGGCATGATCATTTCCTTCTGGGCAGCTCTCGTACAGATATCCACGCAGCTGGCGTAGTCGGGCTGTGCATTGCCTTCCATGAGGCCAACGATTTCCTTGAACTGCCTTCTTACTTCAACAACGATCTGCTGAGCAGCTCTGCCGACAGCTTCCATGGTGAGGGAAGCGAAGAGGAACGGCAGCATGCCGCCCACAAACAAGCCGATCAGCACGGGCGGATTGACCAGATCGAGATTGAAGACGAAGTTAGGATCGATGAGCTTCACTTCGTCCGTATAAGCCGCGATAAGGGCCAAAGCCGTCAGAGCCGCGGAGCCAATGGCAAATCCCTTACCGGTTGCGGCAGTGGTGTTGCCAAGGGCATCCAGCGCGTCCGTGCGCTGCCTGACCTCGGGAGGCAGGTGGGACATTTCGGCGATACCGCCTGCGTTGTCGGCCACGGGACCATACGCGTCGGTTGCCAGCGTAATACCCAGGGTGCTGAGCATTCCCACAGCCGAGATACCTACGCCGTACAGGCCCAGGTTAAAGTTGCTGGCGCCGCCGGCCAGGAAAAAGCTTGCCGCTACGGCTGCACCCACAATGATTACCGGTACGGCTGTGGACAGCATACCCAGAGACAGTCCGCCGATGATGATGGTGGCCGGACCGGTCAGAGAGGTTTTAGCAAGCCTTTTGGTAGGATTATAGGTATCCGAGGTGAAGTATTCTGTGACGAAACCGATGAGGTTACCGGCAATGAGTCCGCTGACGATTGCCCAGAAAATACCCATGTTATTCGGCAAAGTGCCGCGGACAAGGAAATAAGCGGCGATGAAAATCAGAACAGAACTGATATACACCCCGGTTCTCAGGGCTCTCAGCAAGGTCTTCTGTTCTGCTTTTTCGCCCGAACGCACAAAGAATGTTCCGATAATTGACGCGATAACGCCGATAGCTGCCATCACCATGGGGATGGTGACGCCATTCACATCGAGACCGGCAGCAACCGCCAGAGCACAGGTGGAAACGATGGAACCCACATAGGATTCATAAAGATCTGCGCCCATGCCGGCCACGTCACCCACGTTGTCACCGACGTTATCGGCAATAACGGCAGGGTTTCTGGGATCATCCTCAGGGATACCGGCTTCCACCTTACCAACCAGGTCTGCGCCTACGTCGGCAGCCTTGGTGAAGATACCACCGCCCACACGAGCAAAGAGAGCCATGGAGCTGGCGCCCATACCGAAGGTCAGCATTGCGCTGGTTATATTTTGAATCCTTTGAGCAGGATCGAGATCACGGTAGAACCAATCAAGGAAGAAGTACCAGATGCTCAGGTCCAGAAGACCAAGACCAACAACTACCAGACCCATAACGGCTCCGCTGTTGAAAGCCACGCGGAGACCGCTGTTGAGGCTTTCCCTTGCCGCATTGGCCGTTCTGGCGTTTGCCGCCGTGGCGATCTTCATGCCGAGGAAACCCGAAAGACCGGAGAAGAAACCGCCGGTGAGGAAAGCGAAAGGAACGAAGGGGGTTAAGAATCCGGCGATTGCAAGCGCAGCCAGTATAACCACCATGACTGCGAAGAAAATGGCCACGCCCGAGTACTGCCTTTTAAGGTATGCATTGGCACCTTGACGGATTGCTGCCGCAATCTTTTTCATTTGGTCGGTGCCCTCGCTCTTCCTCGTTACGCTGTACGCCAGGTAACCGGCAAAGCATAACGCAAGGATCGAGCCAATTGGGGCTAACACAATCAAGTTCATAACCACAACCCTCCTAGAGCTAAAGTAAGACTAATCAAACAATATATATATTAACGTTAAATCCGCATAATATCAATCGGAATTTCTAGAAAACACCGCATGGAAAGCGCCGTTCCAGTCTTTGCGAAGGGTTTCCACGACCTATGATAATCATCGCAAAGTGGGAACGAGACAGGTTTCCGGGTCAGTAAATCTGGTTGAACGATAGCTGAAGATGCGATGAACAACAGGCTGTCGGCTTGTCTTTTTTATACCGCATGCTATGATAAATCCATCAAGGTATGTGGCCTTGGCATGAATTCATGGTGATGCGTCCAGGATGCGGGAGACAAGGAGAAGAAGCGATAAACCAATGCTTTGGGGCGATAAGAGGTATTATTCCCTGAAACACTATCTAAAAAAACGTTTTCCCGGCAAGATCAAAAAGATTGCCATAGATGCCGGATTCACGTGTCCCAACCGTGACGGCACACTGGGCTATGGCGGCTGCATTTTCTGCAGTGGCAGGGGTTCCGGTGATACGGGCGGATCCCGGGAAATGCCCATTGAGGAGCAAATAGCACAGGGAATGGCTTATCATGAGAAACGTTATGGTATCCGTCAGTTCATCGTTTATTTCCAGGCCTTCACCAATACTTACGGGGAGCCTGCCTATCTCAGATCGCTTTATGAAAGGGCGATTCAGGACGACAGGGTGGTAGCCCTGTCCGTTGCCACCAGGCCGGATTGCCTCGGTCCGGAGATCCTGGATGTGCTGGAAGAGGTAAGCCGGAAAAAGCCATTATGGGTGGAACTGGGGCTCCAGACCATCCATGACCGGACAGCAGAGCTTATCGGAAGGCGCTTTGAGCTGCCCTGTTTTGAAAAGGCTGTGGGGAATTTGAAAGAACGGGGCATCGAGGTCATATGCCACACTATCCTTGGACTTCCGGGAGAAAGCCGCGAGGATATGACGGAGACGGCCCGCTATATTTCCCGCATCGGTGTGCAGGGTATTAAGCTTCAGCTTTTGCATGTCCTTGAAGGAACGGCGCTGGCTGATATGTACCGAAAAGGGGAATTCCCCCTGATGGAGCGGCAAGCGTATGTGGAGGCCGTTGTCGACTGCCTGGAGGTTTTATCACCTGACATCGTCATCCACAGGCTCACCGGAGACGGCCCCAGGGATATCCTGATCGGTCCGCTCTGGAGCCTGGACAAAATCGGTGTCCTTCAGGATATCGACAGGGAACTGGTCCGACGGGACAGTTGGCAGGGGAAATATTACGTTCCGGCATAAAGTCGATCGTCGGCAGAATGGAGGACTAAAAAGAAAGCGGGCTGTTCCGTCACGGAAAACAGCCCGTTTACATTATGCCAGCGCCTTTTCCAGGCGTTCAATGCCGACTCGGATTCGCCTTAAGGTTTCCTCCTTGCCCAGGATATCGGCGATTTCAATGGCGCCGCCCGGCGTGACCTCCCATCCGGACAGGGCTGTCCTGATGGGCCACAGCATCTGTCCGTTCTTGATGCCCATGGATTCCACCAAAGACAGCAGGGCGCTGTGAATGGATTCTTCGTTCCAGGGCTCCAGCTTTTCAAGGACAGGCAGCGCGGCCTTAAGGTTCTCCAGTGAATTTTCCATGGTGGTCTTCATCTTCTTGTGGGTGTATATGTTCAGGTCATAATCCCCCAGGCTGTTGAAGAAGCCAACCTTGGAAGGAATCTCCGTAAGGACTTCAATCCTGTTCTGGAGGAGTTTGCTCACCTTGGTCAGATCGATGGCTTTATTGGTAATGGCTTTTTCCAGATAGGGCAGGGCCAGGCTGTGGAACTTTTCGGCAGGCATTGCCCGGATGTATTCCGCATTAAACCAGCGCAGCTTTTCCATATCGAAGCATGACGGGGATTTGCTGATGCGCCGGATGTCGAAAGCCTTCTCAAGCTCCGCAAGGGAGAAAATCTCCTGGTTGCTGTCGGGAGACCATCCCAAAAGGGCGATATAATTGATGATGGCTTCCACCAGAAAGCCCATTTCCAACAGATCCTCAAAGGACGCGTCGCCTTTGCGTTTTGAAAGCTTGCTACCGTCGGGTTTTACGATCAGCGGCAGATGGACATAGACAGGCTTTTCCCATCCAAAAGCATCGTAAAGCAGGTTGTATTTCGGTGTGGAGGTGAGGTACTCACTGCCGCGGACCACATGGGTAATTCCCATGAGATGATCGTCTATGACATTGGCAAAATTATAGGTGGGAAGCCCGTCGGACTTGATCAGGATCTGGTCCTCCAGCATATTGTTTTCAATGGTAATGGAACCGAAAACCATATCCTCGAAGGTGGTGGAACCTTCGCGAGGCATCTTCTGGCGGATAACCCAGGGCTCGCCTTTGGCCAGTTTCTCCTCGACCTCTTCCTTGGATAATTTCAGGCAATGCCGATCATACATGAAAGTTTCGCCCCTGGCTTCCGCCTCACTGCGGAGCTGCTCAAGCCTTTCCTTGGAGCAGAAACAGTAGTAGGCATGCCCTTTCTCCACCAGTTCCTTGGCGTAGGGAAGGTAGATATGCCTTCTTTGGCTCTGGATGTATGGCCCGCAGGGACCACCTATGTCCGGACCCTCATCGTGCTTCAGACCGCAGAGCTTGAGCGTGTTGTAAATAACATCTACTGCTCCCTCTACCAGCCTTTCCTGGTCGGTATCCTCTATCCTCAAAATGAATTTGCCGTTCATGGAACGTGCGATCAGGTATTCGTAAAGGGCAGTCCTTAGATTGCCGATATGCATGTAGCCTGTTGGGCTGGGCGCATAGCGTGTTCTGACTTCTCTTGCCATTGTTGATACCTCGCTTTGCTTTCTTCCTGCTCGGAAATTGATTATTGCAAAAACAGCCTGTATTCAGGCTGGCTGAAGCATACTCATTTTACCAGAAGTATTTTTCACTTTCAAATATTTATACCTGTTCTGTACGGAAGGCCGCGCCACTCAATGCGCCATGGAAAGAAGGCAAGGCTATGGTTTTACATAACTGCCGGAAGAGTGAACGCCGGCGAAAGGCTGACAGCATGCCGCTTTTATGAAACGCGTTTACAGGAGACAAGCTGCAGCCTGGGCGGAGATGATGGAAGGATTGGGGGTTAGGCCGCTCTCGTCAGGGAATTCCGAGCGGCTGGCCGCGATAAGTGCCGATGCCACCAGCATGGCCTGTTCCCTCTCAAAACCCGAAAAACACTTTCCAAGCCTTAAAAGGCCCATGGTATCCAGGGTGTCATATATGACCCGTTCACAATCATATCCTGACAAAACCAGGAAACCAAGGGTTCCATACAACATGGACGGGGATTTGAAGTTCATTCTATTCAGCTTTGCATAGAGTTCAGCGCAGCGCGCACGGATTGTGTCAGGTGTACCGGCCGCATAGGTCAGGATAGCTGCCAGAAAATGAAGACCTTGTCGTTTGTCGCTTTCCCATGCCTCAGGAGATCCCGGCAGCAAATCCTCATCGCCGGTAGGTTCTTTCCCAGACAGAAAAGTTGCAGCAGTCAACACGGCGGGCACATGCAACTGCTCCATGAATCGGGTTGAACGCCATGCTTTCATGCGCATGAAAACAGGGAAGGCACGCTCTGCCAATAACCGCTCGGTACCTTCTTCTGAAGCGGCATACAGGGCCATTGCCGCGGGAAACGTGCGGGATGACGGCTTAAAGCCTGCGTCTTTCAATGCCCGGCCGCAGTAGGCAAGCCTGTTGAAGGCCGCATAGAAAGATTTCTCGGGTAAGATGGAAAAGGCGGCAGCCGGGACCATGAAGCGCCGGAAAGGAGAATACCATTGGGTATGCCGCTTGATGTAGGCGAGGCCATTCCGAAATTCATCCGGATCAATGCGGTGACCCTTAAGGGACAGGATGAGAGAGCCCAGTCTCAGTTGCTTTATAGGAGCCTTTAAAAACAGATGCTTTTTCAGGTCATGGTAATTGTCGATGAACAGACAGATCGCCTGGCGCCTGCGGTTATCCATACGTTACCCCCTGTACCCGTCATGCCGTGATTATTATATCATTGCCGGATCATATTTCTCATTGTTTTCCCGGTTTGTATGAAAAGGCTTCCTTTTTCTTGCCCTGTCTGATAAAATCCAATCATGGCTATACCCATTGCGTGGAGATTATCGCCTGTTTTGCCAATCTAGTGCCAAGCCGTGTATACCCCGTTAAGTATACCCGTAAGTGTGAACCAAATCGAATCTCTTACGTCAAATCATGTGAAGGAGGGTGGCGGTTAGGTGGCTCCTTCTGAAAAAATGAATGAAATAACCAGGCTGGTGGAGCAGTACGGCGACGACGTGCTGAGGACGGCGTACGTGATGCTCAAATCAAAAGAACTGGCCGAGGATGCGTACCAGGAAACCTTTTTGAGAATATGCCGGTATTACGACAGTTATCGGAAAGAGTGCAGCGAAAAAACGTGGATAACGGGGATTGCGGTCAACGTTTGCAGGGACTTTCTGAGAAGCGCTTGGAGGAAGAGAGTCACAGTGACCGATGATTTCAGTGCCCATATTTCTGAAAGCGATACACAGGAGATGGTTGAGAAGAAGGATGAAAAAGAGCAACTGTTTCGCTCCATCATGAAACTTCCGGATAAATATCGTGAAATGATCCATTTATATTATTATCAGGAACTGGACATCAAGGAAATATCCCGTATTTTGAAGATACCCGGTGGTACTGTGAAAAGCAGGCTTTTCAAGGCCCGCAATCTGCTTGCAGGCATGCTGGGAGGTGAGGCGAATGGCTGAGAATCAAAAGAAGGGCAGGAACGGCATGCTCCTGGACGATGATTTTATAAAAAAAGCATATACAGCCGAACTTAAACAGTTCAAGGCTTCTGATGAGCTGATTGAAACCACGCTGGAAAAGTGCCGGGCCGAATTGGAAGGCGGCGGTAAAAAACGGAGAAGCGGCTTTTCATGGAGCCGGTTCGCCCTGACAGTTGGCGCTCCGGTTGCGGCTTGCCTGTTGGTGCTGTTCATTCTGTTCTCCCAGCCCATGGGTTCAAAATATGATGCAAACTATGCTCCGCAGGCTTCCGGAGCCTCTGAAATGGCCAATGCTTCCGGCAATGCGGAGGCTCCCCAGGCCCTTGACAAGGACAGCGGTTCGCTTAATCTGATCTTCAGCGAGAGTTTGGTTCCGGAAAGAACGCCCGACGCGGGAGCCCAGGCTGTGCAGCAGTTTGGGCTTACCTCAAAATCCTACCGTTCACCAAACGTTCTGAATTCCCTGGATTATACCTATGCGCTCACGCCGGTGAGCGGGGATTTGCCGCCTGAGACGGTGGAGGCCATTCTGGACGCATATAATCAGGCGTGGGGAACCCGGTATACCTGCGATGTGAACAAGGTGCTGGATGTATCGACCCTGAAGGTTGGCGGGATCACTGCGGAAGACCTGAGCAAAGCTACAGGATTCGAAGAATTGCTTGGCGAACAGGCCTATCATATGGTACCGCTTCAGGATGAAAACCACGCCAACAGCCTCCTCCTTCCTGTTGTCGAGTCGGCCGAATCTTATGATGACCCTACCGCGGCACCGCTTGAAATTGTTTACAGCAACGCAGGCAGAACATGGCTGGCATCCATGTATTCTGCGATTCCTTCCAACGACGACCAGATTGCTTTCCTTTTGGACCGTGAAGAACACAAGAGACTGGTCCGTGAGACCTACAAAGTAAAACAGATTACCGGCTACAAGATTATTGACATCAACCACGGCTATGACTTCATCATCCTCATAGAAGCCGATGGGAAGGAATATGCCATACCCCATCTGACGGTAGGATCTCCGGGAACCCTGGAGAATCATAAAGTCTACCAAGCCTTGGATGTTTTAAAAGCACTTGCAGAGCGCCTGAAAACCCCTTGAAGCCGATGGCGGACAGGCAAAACAGCGAGAGCCAGGTTTTATCCTCCGGGCATCATGACGGATTATTGCTTCGGTTGAAAGACATCCGACGGCCAGGTGTAAAGCTTGCTGCGCGCCTATAACAGATATATGCAGTCGAATTCATGAACTTAGTGTAAAATTGTTTTAGGTTAAAAAAACAAGAGACCCCTCTTTTTTG
>ENA-UPSA01000545-UPSA01000545.1-bioreactor-metagenome-genome-assembly--contig:-NODE-545-length-53018-cov-88.649963_pt1 | contig 53018 bp, 66 predicted proteins | sample MGYA00238183_ERZ773288 | MGnify/ENA primary metagenome ERZ773288 (study PRJEB29028, sample SAMN07631243) | bioreactor metagenome | isolation source: Switchgrass digestor | place: USA: Dartmouth... | reverse complement strand
GCGGTCCCAACGGCGAGTTGGCCGCATCCCTTCGTTACCTGAGCCAGCGTTACGCAATGCCGAATAAGGAATCCAAGGCGATACTGACGGACATCGGCACAGAAGAATAGGTGCCGATAGGTTATCAATTATCTTCTCACTCTAATTAGTAAGCTATTGAGCACGTATATTATACGTGCTATAATATACTATAAGGTTGAGGTGGGGAGATGAAACGAAGGGATTTGATAAAAATTCTAAAGCAAGCCGGATGGACAATAACGCCAGGTGCGAAACACGATATGGCAAAGCATAAAGACAAACCCGGCATTAAAATTCCAATCCCCAGACATACAGAAATCAACAACTACACTGCAGAGGCAATTCTGAAAGAAGCAGGGTTAAAATAGATCCCTCCATCTCCTCAATACTATAAATGAAAGGAGTAAACAATGGTATGAGATATGTTTACCCGGCAATATTTAAGCGGCTCGAAGACGGCAAATATTTCATCAGGGTACCTGATTTGCCTGGTTGTGTCACGGAAGGGAAAGATCTTCTTGATGCTCTTGATATGGCCAAAGATGCTATTGCTATGTGGCTTTGCGATGCTGAGGACAATAACGAGAATATACCTCCGGCATCGAATTTGTTTGATATAAAACATTCTCCTGACGAGTTCGTAAACTTAATGGTCGTTGATACCTTGGAATATCGTGCTTTGAACGATAACCGCGCAGTAAAGAAAACCTTGACAATCCCCAATTGGCTAAATACAAGGGCTGAAAAAGCCGGTATAAACTTTTCGGCCGTCCTTAAAGAAGCTCTTATAGAGAAATTAAATGAAAATAACCCCCGGGATTAACCGGGGGTGTTTTCGTTCTTCTTGGACTGTGTACCAAAATAGAACGCCACAATCATCATGAAGATGGTCACAAACTGCTGCTCGCTTATCCTGCCTATCACGGCCAGATAGGCGAATACTGCTGTGGAAATGATGGTCACTATGCTCTTTATGTCAATCAGTTTAGCAATGCGGTCCTTAATGCTCATATGTATACCCCCTTTATTTTACGGCGTTAATGAAGTTGTTCCAAGCCTCTTTAATCTTTTTTGCCTCGTCATTGACAGTCTGAGCTTCTTTCAGTTTCTTCACGATCTCGTCCAACTTGGCATTGGTGTTGTCACCGGCCTTGCCATCGACCACAAGGCCGAATGCCTTCTGGAACTTCATCACGAAGTCAACGGCTTTGTCTTTCCAAACATCACTTACTGTCATGATATCACCTCCCGTAATGTACTCAATGCCGGGATATTTAAGCCAGTGAGTCCACGGACGATCTTTCAGTTTTGTCTTTACAACGCCGTATTTTGTGCCTCGAGATTCGATGACTTCTCCATTGCCAATATAGATGCCAATGTGCCCAGGGAATCGCACGCATAGACCGGGAATTTCAGGAATAGTCTTTATATCTCCTTTTTCGGTTGCCTTCTCATAAGCCCCGTTTGCACTAATATCTGTTTTGGCGTCATATTTGATGTTGCCGCCATTCCACCACAGATAAGACTTTATGAGCCCGACGCAGTCCACGGTTCGCTTGCCAAGCCAGTTACTCTTGATAAAGTCAAGATACTGATTTATGTTGTTTGGATATTGGACCTGCTTTTGTTTTAAAACAGATTCGGTCAATACCTGCCCTATGGTTCCATATACGTATCCCCAGCCCTCGGCAAAGGCTTTCTTAGCGTGCTCTACAAGGCCAATGTTAGTCTTCATTGCACATCGCCCCTAATTCCTGATGATATAGGCCTTTAACTTGTTGAGGGTCTCAGTGACTGCGCCATTACAGCCCTGCTGATGTAACCCATCAAGGCAGGCCCATACCCCCTCAATGATAATCTGGTTGGTCTCATGCTGTTTTTTATTTTCCTGTTCCAACCTTTCAAATCTACTTATAAGTCTGTGAATAAACAAAAAGACGCCGCCTATTGATGCGAGAGCTGTTACTACGGCACCAACGGCAATTATCGTTTGGATCATATTAATCACCTCATTTGTACGAAAATTATAGAGAGCGGGATAACCCGCCCTCTTGTGATAATGGACATAAAAAAATACACCGTTTCAAGGTGTCTGCTCAAACTCTTTCAGGATCTCGGCTTTTTCTTCATTGGTAAGTTTCGGATAGTTCTGGATGATCTCCTCTGCCGTCCGACCCTCCATCCTTATCCGGGCGCGGATAGCATTAACAAAGATAAGCTTCTTCCATTCAGGCATCAGGCTTCACCTCCCAACAGGGCCGCCATTGCGATGTTCAGGGCATCAATTTGCTCCTGCTGTTGTGCTATCATTTCATCCGGAGTTGGTTCAGGGTCGGGATAGGTAGCCTTCAGTTCTTCTACCTTTGCCTCATATTCTTCCTGGGTCAGCTCGATGACATCCTCACTGGTTCCCTGGAAGTCGTCCTCGGTTGTTGCTATGACACACTCCGAAACATCATAGGCGTATACCTGACTTCCAGGAACAAACTTCTCAATATCCATGCCCTTATAATCGATTATTCCGCCCCCGGCATAGGGCTTAATGTTTTTGATGTTGAAGAATCTCATAGTTAAACCTCCTTTGTTACAGTTATGCAAAGAAAATAGGAATCACGTTAAACAAATGTGAATATACACTAGGCGTTTGAGTTGGAACCGTACTATCTTTTTTTAATACTGCTTGCGCATGTGTTCTCGAGTTCATATCCAGTGACTCAACCAGAACCAATGATTCATTAAAGTTGCTAAACGCCTGCAAGTTTTTTGATGTCGAAAAACTTGCCGTCGATATTAATGTTCCAGCCTCATTAACCACAACAGGATATCCCTGCATGCTAACATAAATTATTTTGCCGTTGGTATACCCTATAAATTGGTCATCAAAGTAAGGAAGTACTGGAAGCGTTAATGCGGCCTTCAATGTTCCATTAGCTGTAAAAATAGAAGAAATAGAAGCTGATACGCTTTTATTGGCAAATATGGCTCCGTAGGTATTATAAGTTCCACCCTCATAATTGCTATCTATACCAGAAACATTAACGGAAAACGCCAATGTCCCGCTATGAAGGTACTTGGAAATGGTGGGGGTGTTTTCGATGCGGCTAGTCGCGTAAATATAGTTGTTATCAACGCCCGCAACAAATTTTGGGAAATTACTGTTAGGAACTATATCTGCAATGATATATGGGCCCTTATAAGTACCCTGAACCCCACCAATCACTTGGCCTTCTTTAATATAGGTTGCCAGGGAAGAATCTAATTGTGCGGTGACAGTCCCACCTGTCGTATACCCAGCCGGAATTGTCTTTGTTGGCTTTCCGCTTCCCGTGATTGTCAGTGTTGCGCTTTGGCTCCCATTGTTGGGCATCGTTCCCGCCTGCTTTGATTTTGCATTTGTAGAATAAAAGGTTTTTCCGGCTAGCACATCTGCGGGCGTTGCATTACCTGTCAGCTCTAGGGTACCTTCCACAATGCCGTTTTCCGTACCAATGGTATAGCCTTTTAATACTTCCGCTGGGGTGGCTGTCCCATACTCCCCCCCTTCACCCAACAACTGAAAATTTGAGCCAGTGTAAACCAGGTGTAATATCTGACCGGCCTTGATATAGCCGCTGGTAAGAGCGCCTCCGTTGCCTTTTACAATGCTTTTTGCCCCCAGGCCATTGATGTTCAGGGTGCTAGCCCCCGTGTTGCCGTTAGCAAACTTGATCTTAACGCTCATACCCTCAACCAGCTGGGTTATGCCTGGGATAGACACGGTGTATGTATTGGTCCCGCTGGCAACAGCATAGGCAATGTGTTTCTCTTTGGTATCGTGGGCTGTTACCGCTGCGGCCGCTGCAGCCTCAGCCCTGGATTGAGCGCCGGCAGGGGTTTCTTTGGCGTTCCAAGCTTCTCTTTCACCAGCTGTCACATGCACTTCCGCATCATCTATATGATTCCTAAGCTCTACCTGCACCACAGTTGCTGCAGCAACAGCCTTAGCCTGTGCTCCTTCGGGAGTTTCTGCCCCGATTTCGCTTGCATTTATATTCTTAATTCGCTCATTCAACTCGCCTTGAGTAACCAGTGCAGACGGTTCCACGCTTAAGGAGAAATTGCTTTCATTGCTGAAGTTTATTACTGCATAGAGGTTCATTGCAAAATCCGGTATTTCAGTCCGCGACGGGATCGCGATCCCAGTATCATCCTGGAGAATCGCAAAAAGGACAGGAGAATTATTCCCAATATGCGCCCAAATTCCCACCTGCTGCATTATGTAACCTGATGCCAGCCCGACATTAGTTATCTGGATGCAAACTTTCTTTCCATTTGAAACATTTTTCACAGATGTAATAGGAAACTCCTGTTTCTGCTCTTTTAGCCCAATCTGTGCCATAAGCGCGGATGCTGGCACAGTGCCTGTGCCGCCGGCAGCTTTATCAAGGGTAAGAGTTTCTCCAGCCAATACCTGCTGAAGTAAAGAAATTCCTGCGTTTGTTACTACTGCATTATCCCAAGCCATATACAGCCACCTCCACAGTTAAGTCCATTGCGGCGCCTGCCATTTTTATAGCGCCAAAGCCCGTACAGTATCCTGCCGGTATCGCGATATATTCCACGCCATCCAGGTGAGATCGGATATTTTTATAAAAGTTCACTTTTTCAAGTACTCTTTGGTACTTCACCGGATCTGTTCCCTCATACGTCGCATCAATAAGTAGCTTGAATTTATAGGGGGCACCGCCATATTCAAACCATTCCTCAACCTTTGTGTCGGGATATATCGCTGAAATTGCTTTCTCGACAGCTGCTTTAGTACCCAACCGCCGATGCACATTCCAGCTGGTTTTCAGAATCCTGCGTTTTTCTTCCAAGTTAAAATTGTAGTCCCACCAATCCACTTTGAAGTCATAGGCCAGGATATCCAAGACTCCCTCACTCAGGTGATCAATTCGGGCATAGATAATTGCTTCATTCGTATCACCGGACAGTTTATTCAGTTCTTCTGCGATAGCCTTTGCAAGTGCCAGCATTGATTTATCTTTTTTTAGTACATCCGGAAGTGACCGAAGATAATCTATCTCATAGATTGAATTACTCATCTTCATATCCTCCGTTCACTATGTTGATGTTCTCAACCTGAGCAATCTCAGTATCCTCGACTGCTGTATACACTGGTGAAGTTACCTCAACACGCTTAATGCCTGTTGCCATGAGTAGGGAAATTAATTTTGAAGGATTGATGTCTCTCCCCATTGCTGCACTTTGCCAGGCTTTATATTCTTCAACAGCTGCAGTAACTGCATTTTCTATGGTATCAGCACTTACCGGATTATCTGAAGAAATATAATATTTGATGTCTATGTCATAGCTCACTGTCTCTGGAGCTTTGACAGTTACATGATCAGTCAGTGGCCGCACGGTGTCTGCACTCAATGCTTTTTCTACGGCATCAAGGATTTCCTCGCCAGGCAGTTTCCCACCATTCATGAGTATATAGACATTTACTTCTCCAGGATTAGGCGAAGTAACCTTCACATCGGCAATTTGCGAGTTCACGGATTTCGCATAATATACATAGGCACCGATAGGACCGGCGGTTGAATATGTATCTTCACTTTGTCTCATTCGCAGATAAAAGGAATCATCATCTTCAGCCTCGGCACCACCATCACTCGTTGTAATGTTCTCGCATGATTCAAAGTACGGGAACACATCAACGATTGTGGAGATCTGTCCTGGAACATACCCGTTACCAATAATGCCTTTGGTTTGGCATTTTGCTATAACATCCACAGATGTTTCACCTATGGGGATATAGGCATCATTGATTGTTTCAAAGGTCAAACTGCCATCTTTAGTAGTGACCCTTGTCCCTGCCGGAATGAGTTGGGCGCTCTCCAATTCCTGTGATATCCTGAACCGTATGGTTGTAGTGGCTGCCTTTGCAGGCAACCGCTGGACTCCTTTGAACAGTTCCGCCAGGCTATCAAGGTACTCGCCCCGAGCGTATCGAGGGATGTTCTGCTTCGCTGCCCAGTTAATCAGAACACGCTGCTGAACAATTATGTCAGCCACCCATGATATGAACAGCCGTTCCGGGCTTGCTGGTGCCAGCGTGGTCCCTGTTATTTTCTCATATGCAGCAATCAAGCTTCTAACCAAAGTATTCGTATCCGTGTCAACAAACTCTATATTGGGGTAGCTTCTTTCATCACTCATCAGACTTTCACCTCGATTTCAACAACCGGAATCAGTCGGCCAGGCTCATCTTCTTTAAATGAGACATTCAAAATCTCGGCCCTCGGTTCGAATTCTGAGATTGCTTCTCTGATTTCCGCTATCAGCAGCGGTTTCGCTATCGCCGCGGGCTTATCCAGGAATTTCATTGGCAGTCCAAAATTACGATATAGTGGAATGGTCCCCTGGCGCGTCTGAAGGATCATTCTCACATTCTGGAGGACAGATTTTATAGGATCGCTCTCGTTCAAAACGACCCGGTCAGTGTTTTCTCCGCTGACAAAATAGCTCATAAATACCACCTCATCCTTTCAGGTATTCGAGCAGATTGATTGATACTGTTACTGTGGCAAGGTTTCCATGCTTATCGAAATTCTGCATCTTGATTTTGTGGTCTGTAATTGTCCATTTGTTCTTGCCATATATCTTCTCACCAACAACGAGCGTAACAGCCTTCCCAGTCCGCTCGTATTCCCAGATCTTAAAGATGTCCTCCATTGGATTTACACCCAAGTACACAGAAAGAACAATATCGAGCGAAATTTTATCCGGTTCAAGCCCAGTGAACTCAGTCCATGCATTGTTAAGGTGCCTCTTATGTACACTATAACGCGCAGATCCTGACCACTGCATGTTATTCACTGTTTTCACAATGTCTGACGATACTTGGAATACGATATCACCAAGACAGCCTATCTGTGCCATTAGATCACCCCCAGTATGAAGCCATCGCCATTGAACACTGGTAGATATAGGACCAGCACAGTATCATTAATCTTGGGCATCCAGGAATCAATATTTGCCTGATGAGTATGTTCGCCATCCATTTCGGCCGTAACGTCTCCAGATATGGTGTGTGTATGCAAACCATCAGGTTTTACCTGAACTGTCGCCTGAGGCTGCTGCAACACATGTAACCACCCTGATACCAAATCCTTATCCTTGTATATCACGCGGGCCATACGCTTTTTTGCGTCCACGGCACTTACCGTCCCAATCCTCACCAGGTTTCTGTAGATGTTTTCCATTTGCTCATCCATCTTTCATCCCTCCAGTGCCTGCCTCAGTTTTATCTGGGTGGTGTATCCCGAACTGTCGATGGTATGGATTGCTTGCTTGATTATATACTTACCGTCAAACGCTCCCCATCCGGACAGTATTATTGGCATGCCGGCAATAAGCGATGGATTTCCAGGCAGAGTATAGGATGCGGTACGTTCGAATTTATTCTTCAGTCGCAGCATCTTTTCGGCTAATGCACGGGCTTCTCCCACACTATTGACTTTTGCTGTTATCTCAAGAGTCTGGTTATGCTTATTTTTAGGATCATAGTCCTCAGCATAAGCCGTAGCCTGTATGACTTCACCTGTGGCCGGATTGACATAGCTGACTCTACAACAAGCATATTTCTGATCTGCTGCACCGGTTCGGAGTCTGTATTTGATATACTGGCCGGAACCGCGCTTGATAGTAAGCACAGCAGGCTTTGCCTCATATTCCGCCTGGTCGAACAGGATAATAATGTTGTTAGACACTTTAAGCGATATCCCGGCATTTTTGCATAACTGCTGTAAGAAGGCTATATCGCTCATTGTTACCTGTTCAACGCGGGAATAGTACGGATCCGTGGCCGATTCATACATGCATGTCATACCATTGGCCGAGGCTATTTCATTGGCGATACGTGACAGGGTGTATGCTTCCCAGGCTTTGCTCTTTTTGGTCTGGCGGACCTGAGAGCTAAATGGCAGTGAAGTACCCTTTATCGAAATAGTAGACGGGGGACCTCCAGCTTCGACGCTGTCCAGTTCAAACTGGCCACAATCGAGTATTTTATCCTTCCCATCGCCGGTCCAGTTTTTCTGTACAAATACCGCCTGGATTCGTAGACCTTTCACCGACGAATTTCCACCATTTTCGGATGCAGGTGTTATATAGCTGGCGTTCACGTATGCGGTTTTTCTATTGTAGTTGATTGTTGCCCAGCCTTTTGTAATGGATTTGACACTAACCTGTGTACCATATGCAATGGCACCTAGCCTTTTATAATTTGTCCCAGGACCGCTACGAACATTTACCCCTCCCTTTGCTGTTACCTTGTAAACAGAACCACCCGGGCTTGATGCTGCGGCTTCTATCGCCTTATTAAGCCAGTTCGTAAGCCAAATATCATCACGATCTGCAAGCATGATCTGCAGATCATCAGTTTCATCTTCCTCATTGTCCGTGTATGTTAGTGAAATCAAAAAATGACGTAAAGAAGCGGAGATATCTACTCCGTCAAAGTAGATCTCCGCTTCCGTGCGTCTTGCCAAATCTTTATCGCTCATCCGCTCACCTGCTTCCATGGAGGCATCGTAGTTGTATCAGTTGCATCTTCCTCGACATCAGGCAACAAGAGTGTTATGCCAGCAGGGAAGATATAATACTCCCGGTATTCCGGATTGAGATTCATCAGCTTATCCGTATGAGCTACACTTCCCAACTGAGAATACGCTATGCTGTCCCACATATCTCCCTGTACCGTTGTATAGGTCCTCCCGCTCATCCGTAAGCCCTCCTTTTTGCGTCAATCCCTGCCTCCTCAAGTATGTCAAGTATGAGCTCCCGCAGATTTTCATTATGGCTGTGCAGCGTAGATTCCAGTGCCGCAGTATCAACCGCCCCCGCCCCAGTAAGATAATAAGCTGGGGAAACAGTCAGCACAATGTAATCTCCCCCAGGTGCTCCTGGCTCTGCGGATATCGCACTTTCTGGTGAAAATGCTCTTATGCTTTCCTTAGCCATCTGTGACATGACAGCAACAACTTCCGGCTCCATAGATACGACCCCGCCCACGAAGCCGCTCATGGCGTATTCGCCGCGTTCTGCAAATACTTTTGAAGGGCTATGAATCTGCAGTTTTTCATCGATAGCTTTTATTGCTGCATCGGCTATCTGGGCGTAGGCCTTTTCAACAGCCGGGAGCAATTCCTCAGCGCCGCTGATAAAGCCTTGGATCGTATTTTTTCCGCTTTGTGCAGCCTGTTCACTGAGATCCATGTCTTTTATGGCAGTTTCAAGCTCGGCCTGCAGAGCATTCATAGAATTCGAGAAATCTGTTTCCAGCTCTGCAATGGTATCAGCAACTGCCATCTGCTCTTCCTGGAGTTTCTGCCAGTTACTTACCATTTTTCGCAGCTCTTCATCACTGGCTTTGGCCATACCAGCAATAGCATTAACACTACTCTCGCTGCCATCTGCAAAAGACGCAATCATATCAGCAAGGCCTTCTATGTCAGCACTGCGTTCTCTCAAACTGGCCAAGTTCTTATTATAATCCTGCCAGTATTTGACCTGGCTTTCCATTGCATCGTTTATTTTCCACGCGGCAGTGGCAACTACTTCAGATGCCTTATCCCATAGCTTATATTGGCCAGATACACTATCCAGCGCGGCATCATATGTCTTTTCATATTCTGCGGCCAATTCTTCCATCTTACCAGTTATGCCAGTGATAACATTTCTTATTTCTCCGCCGCTATTGGCCACCTGTTCTGTATATCCAGCCATGGCCTCGGTCAGTTCTTTGATCACAGCCTGGTTTTCATCATATGCTTCTTGTGCAATTCTCTCAGCTTCAGCAGCTTCTTTGACGACTTCTGCCGCTTCATTCACAGCGGCCTGGTAGGGCGCAAGGGCACGGCCATAATCACTAAGGCTAATTCTACCTTCTTTCAAAGCTGCATCGAGTTCTTTTTCTATTTCAGCTTTTTTCGCTTTTGTATCAGCCAGTTCACGTTCAGCTGCCGCTGTCTCTGCCATGGCGCGCTGCAGGTTATCATACAGCTTGCCTTCTTCTGCGATGAACTTCTTTAGCTGCTCATACTTCGCCGCATTTTGCTCACGGGCAATCTCAGCTTCAACAAGGGCGCGTATGGCATCGGCCGACATGTTTAGAGAGTCTGCATACTGGTCATATGCGAGACCAAGCTCTGGCATGGCCTCATTGAGCATGTCCACAATCGTAAGGATCTCCTGTTTCACGGCAGCAGATTTGCCCTCAACAGCCATTAGCTCTTCGAGCTTATTCATGAGGTTGGTAACACTAGTCGCCTGGTCATCCAGGCTGACAACCGTTTCTTCATACGCGGCCATGAGCTCATTGTGGGCATCAATAACTTCCTGCTGGGCTGCTGCAAATTCCTCTGCTGTCAACTTGTTGGCTTCAAAGGCATCCTCTGCTTCGTCAAGCTTTCTCTTGAGCAGCTGAGCTTCCGCAGAGGTCTCTCCCATTGTTGCGCAGACTTTCTCATACTCCCGGCGCATTTCTTCCAGCTGGTAATACTGTTCCCGAGAGGCTGCTGTAAGTGCCTGGATCTCTCTTTTTGCATCTTCGGCCTCTCCGACAAAAGCAGCAATACTGGCTGTCAATGCTGCAAGGCCGGTAACAGCACCCATTATAAAACCGACACCAGGTATAGTCGCGGTAAATGCAGCAGATACGGCAGCAGCAACCTTTGTAATTGCCACATATGCAGTAATTCCGGCTGTGGCTGTTCCGATTACTCCAATAAATGCTGTAATGGTTTTGACCAGTTTCGGATTCTGCTGGACAAATTCAGTTATTCCTGTCAAGATATCCGTTGCTGCACTATACAGCTCTCGCAGGACAGGTGTGAAATTATCCCCTATGGCAATTTTTAGATTATTATAAGCATTTTGCATCATTATGAGCTGGCTTTGAGTCGTAGCATATCTTTTCTCTGCTTCTGCCGCAAGCGCCGTATTTTCTGCCCATGCTCTGGAAGCAGTATTAAGGGTACGATTCATCATATCTCCTGAATTTGCAAGCGACAATATCATGCGCTGCATGCGGGATTCTGTGATGCCAAGCTCTTCCAGGATGACTATTGCGCTCTTTCCGGTCCTTTCTGTATCGGCCAAACCCAGTACAAAAGCCTGTAAAGCCTCTACTGCATTTCTGCCCCAGACCTCTGAGAACTCATTAGCCGTCATATTTGCGATGCTCGCAAATTCGTCGAGCTTTTCACCGGTTTCTACGGCTTTCATAAGCTCAGAGATAAGCTTTGACATTGAAGTTGAACCAGCCTGTGTTTCGATACCGAGAGATGTGACGGCGGCTGAAAGAGCCAACATGTCAGCTTCACTCATACCAGCGAGAGATGCACTGGCGGCAATGCCCTGTGCCATTTCTATGATTTTCTGTTCAGTCGTTGCAAAGTTATTCCCGAGATCAACAATAGCGCTTGCCAGGTTGGAATAATACGATGGATCCATCTGCGTAATATTCGCAAACTGAGCAAGCATTGTTGCGCTTTCCTCGGCCGTCATGGTCGTAGCCGTCGAAAGCATCGCCATAACAGTAGAAAAATCCAGCAGGTTTTCTTTTGCAATACCGAGCTGCCCAGCCACTTCTCCAATCCCGGCCAACTCTTCAGCTACAATTGGGATATTAAGCGTGAGCGCTTTGATCTCTTCACCCATTGCCGCCAGTTCCTCATCTGTCAGGTCAGTAGTCTTGGCCACGCCTGTCATGGCAGACTCGAATGAGATAGAGGCTTCAATAGCCTCACTATACAGATCTTTGATCTCTTTGAGTACTGTTACGATTCCCGCGGCAGCAATTGCTTGTTGAACAGCTCCAAAAGCAGCAGAGGCTACTGCGCCATAGTTCCGGGCTTCGTCCGCAACCTCTTCTTGCTTCTGACGCAGCTCATCAATCTTGCTGGTGAGTTTTTCCGTTTCCCCACTGAGATCTTCAGTATTAATTCCTGCTTCTCTCAAGGCGTTACGCATCTGCTCCAGCTTGGAGATCTGATTAGAAAGAGATGCAGAAGTTTTGTCTATCTGAAGCTGTTTTGAAAGAAGCCGGTTCTCAAGAGTTGCAGAAAATGTGCCGGTCTCGTCTATTTCCTGCTGTATATTGTCATACTGTTGCTGAAGTACTTCCAGTCTCTTTCTGGTTGCCTCGACAGCATTCTGCTGCTTCTGGTATGCTGCAATATCGGATTGTGTTTTGTTGAGGGCCTGAAGTTCCTGCTGCATGGAAGCAATAGATCCCATAGCACTCCTAAAGGTACTATGGTAACTGCTTCCTAATTGAGCATTTAACTGAAACAGCATCTCATATTCTTTCCTGCTTGCCATGGAAGGCCCTCCTTTCTCTTTATTATTTGGCTTTTTCTTCATACACTAGATGATTGTGATCCCTGATCCAGGCTGATAGCTCCCATAGTGGAAGAGAAAGCCAAAAAGGAACTGGTGTACAGTTTGCCTTGGCCAAGATCAGGCATTGGCGCCGGAGCCAGGTCCCTCCGTCACCAATCACAACTCCGACTTTAGCAAAAAAGACCTCGCAGCACTCCGAATCTTGTTATAATCAGCCAGTTTCATTGTTTCAAATGCATCTGAGCCAATAGGCACGGTGCAAGCCCGAGCTGCAAGGCGTACCAGGTATTCCCCTGAGAACTGTGGCACAATGACGGGCTTACCCAATTGCTGGAGCTCATTCTCAATAGCCAGGCCATCTTTACCGGTCAACTTTCCCCAGTCAAATGTAAGTTCATTGTAGGTCTTACCCTGGTATTCAAACGGCTTCTTGAATTTGTGAGTATAAATGTAATCGCTTTCTTCTGCTGCTTTTTGAGCCGCAGCGAATTCTTCATCATCAATTATGGGGTTCATGGTTTCATTACTCATGGCTATATCTCCTTTCCAATGTCTGAATACCCGGGACAGCATGTCACCGTCCCGGGATGCATGATTATTTGCCAAGCGCCTTTTTGACGTCTGCCAGGTAGTCAACACCATTGAAGAAGCAAATGTTGTTGAGAGGGTCGATTTCTCGAACTTTTTTGCCATCGATGTATGTTGCCCAGTAACGTACGGCATACTCACCTGATGCATCAGCCGGAGAAGCAGGGGCAACGGAACCTCCGCCGTCCTTCTTCGGAATAACTACTAAGATGTGTTTCTGCGATTTAACACCCACGGTTCCCGCCACTGTGTCCTCTACCTGCTGGGCAACACGCAAATCTATGTTATGCCGCCGAGGTTCAGACAGTTTGATTGTCTGTTCGGTCGTTGACCGGAAGTTCAGGGTAAGCGTCATGGCTTCAAAATGGCCAAGGATGACGGCCTCAACATTTCCGGCAATTCCGGCGCCTGATATTGACTGCGTGAGCGCGGTGAGATCAGGCAGAGTAGCTCTCGCTATGCCCAAATACTCCACACCATCTTCATAAACAGCAAAATTGATTATGCTTTCGTCGAATTTAGGCATCTGACCTTTCCTCCTTCCTTAACCTTGTAGCGCTGACGACACATAGTTGGCATCATACTCAAGTACGAAGTCAATTTCCTGTGCCGGGCTGGGCGGGGTCATATAGATGTGAGTCCGGATAATACCGGCCATCAAATCGGCAAGAGGGTTCTCTGACTCTCTGAACTCAACCCGAGCACCAAGCAGATATCCGGCGCCAACCAGGCCATTGAGCCAAATATTGCAACTGTCGATGATCGTGTCAATAAGCCTGCGATTCATCGGTTTGTCCAGCTTGCTCCAGTAAGTGTTGATCAGGGTGTTAGCAACCCAATCAAACATTCTGGCAACGGGAATGAAATAGTCCTTCACATCCGTGTTCCCCGGATAGCAAGCCGTATAGTTGCCCCAGCATACAATGCTGCCCATGAAGTTCAATGCAGTAACAACACCACCAGCATTCAGAATATTGGCCTGTTGTAAGGTAAGGATGACTTCCTCACCGGACCCTAATACCATTGAGTCACACTTAAAAGCTTTGTTCGAAGGGCTCTCATACGGGCATCCATCATTTCCGGCGTCAACGGATGACATTAGGCCTGCAAGCTGTGTGGACATGTGGAATACCCTGCCGCCGAGTTTGAGTAACGGCCAACAAGGAATCTGGTTTTCATCGATAAAGTTGTTGGAGTTTTTAGTAGCAATTACCTTACTGTAATCATCTGCTGCGACAGTGCTGATATCGATCAGAGCCTTGGCTTTGAACATTCCATTAATCCCAGCGGCTTTTGTAGCCATAACAGCAGCAACTGCCACATCATCCGAAAAACCGGGTGCACATATGAGGTCTGGAACGATGCCCACAACGGCCATGCACTGCTCAATCGCTTCCATTCCGGTAGCGACAGCTGCGGCATTTACGCTTGCTGGAGTGACCTGCTTATATGCTACGTTCAGGGATGTAGCGCTGTAAGCCGCTCCGTCAGGCAGAAGCTCAATGTAACAATTACCATCCGTGTAGTATACTGCGTAGTCTTTATCCTTCTCATATGCATCACCAGTTCCGCCAGCAGGTTTGACAACCAAGTTGTCATCATTGATGACTTCAATCGGCAGCGCGATCTTGTGGTTCACGACATCTTTGTCGGCTGCTGCGACAGTTTCATTCATCTTTTCCGGATCGAGCAAGTTGACAAATATGACAGGCTGCATCCCGAAAAGGACGTAATGTGAATACATAAACTCACAAAGGGAATAATTCTTCCAATCGTCCGAATAACCAAGCTTCTTTTTTGCTTCATCAAAGCTTGTACACAGAACCGGCACACCGACTTTTGCCGGCAATTCCGCACTTTGAATCGGCGCCGTACCGATGACGAAAGGAATACCGGACTTAACACCAATAGGAGCACTACCAAGACTGGTGGCCTGTTCGGAAATATAAACACCATGATTCGCCATATTCACATTCCTCCTTATTTACCGGCTAACTGCCTGTAATATACATTCAGCAGGTTTCCGGCTGTTTTGACTTTGATACGATCCTCCGCAATTGTTTGATGGGTTGAGATCAGCTTCGCGATCAGCGGGTACTTTTCAATGATGGGAGAGAGCTTCTTTATTGTCTCTTCCAGTGAGCCGCCATAGATCGTTCCGGATTGGATCACACCACGAATACTCGGCCCGATATAAACACAAAATCCGTCGGTTTTCCCGGCGGATTTCTTAGGTGAGGGGTTTTTCTTCTCGGTTGCAATTTCAGTATCAACTACTGTTGCATCCAAGTCAGCCACCTGTGTTTTGCTTTTCTTTGTGCTCAAATTAACACCTCCCTTTCTACTGCCGGGAGAATCCATGTTGTGATCATTTCCCCGGCGTAATATGGAGCAGTATCATCGGGATATATAAGTGTTTCCACTCCTGCTTTTAGGTCAAGCTGGAATCGCCTACCGATGATTACCTGCTTCAATATGGCAATACGTAGCCGCTCCATAAGGTTGACAAGCATGAGCGCTCCTTCTGACTCGTTATCGTTATAGACACAAAAAATAGACCGAATAACAGCCGAAGAAGATAAAGTTTCACCCTCTGGTTGAATGTCCTTACCATTGATCAATTGGTGGATGATATATGGCGCTTTTTTTTTAGCCGCATTGCTATCCGGCAGACGCATTGGCCAAACTTCAGCAGCTCTATTTTCTGGTTCTGCACTATCCCTTTGCTTACTGACTGGCATGATTATGTCGCCTACAACATGTCTGGTAAAAGTACAGAACTGATCAAGTAGGATTAACCTATTTATGGCTTATCCCCCCCATCCATTGAGCACGCGAAGAATTTCATGTTCGATGCGCTCTCCATACTTTCTGCGGATGGCTTCATCCATTTTATCAACTGTTTCCTCACGAGCGTAGAATGCCTGGACAGATGACGGACCAAACAGTTCCCTAATAGGAAACCGCGCGTCAGTTTCACGTTCAAATACTCCCATATGCGAGCCAACTCTTGCTATAAATGCATGTTCGAGAGCCTGCCGAGCATTTTGCCTTAAAACCCTGGTATATACTCGCCCGGACCGATTCACACGCGTATCGTATTTGATCAGTGGAATAACATTGCCTCGGTAGCCGAAGGTTACCTCGTAAGAGCCTGCATTATCCCGGACGATTGTATTAATGTGTTTTGTACGCCGTTTTAGCTCACTCTGCCCGATAGCATACTCCTCGGAAACAATCCGCATACCCAACGTCAGGCCATGCTGTGCCGCACGCTTTATGGCGCTGCCAACAGCCTTATAGACGCCGCCGGGGATACCTGCCAGCAGCTTTGTAACTCGGTCGAGTTTATACTCGCCGATCTCGTCAAAATATACGGTACTCATTCATCAAGCACCTCCAACTCCAAGCGGATCACGCCCATCTCGTTGATAGAGGACCCAACATAAAACGTACGGCAAGTATCCCCGTCAATGATTCTGATCTTTGTCCCTTTTTTGGGAACCACCCCGCCAAGGTCGGACGCAGCAACATACATTTCAGTAGTAGCCAAGAATAATCCCTGGACATGGTCTGATACAAGTTGGTGCCTATCCTTTTCGCTTATGCCTGATAGCACAATCGGAATATTTTCGTATGTTACACCGTCATAGATAACGGTATATGCCTCGGCAAACTCCGATGTGTTGATAAACACCTTATTGATATCAGCTTCTACCATATCTTTGAACCCGCTCATGACTTTGAATCCTCGGCTTTATGAATCAGATGGTGTATCTCCATTATCTTCGGATGTTTCGGGGGATTCTCCAGATCCCGTTCCGAAGTATTCATTCAATGCAGCCACCATCTCACTTTTTGACATTCCGACCTTGTAGGCTAAACCATATTTGCCCATGAGTTCCTTCAGTTCCTTGCTTGACATATCCTCACTGTAGCTCGGAATCTCAAGCTTATCTTTTGTTGCTTCTTCGACTGCTGCTTCTTCGTCGACTATTTCCGCCACTCCTGATTTGATCAGTTTTTCCTGCAGATCTGTCGGGAGATATCCGATAACGCTATCTTTTTCAACCAGAACCCCTCGATAATTCAGGGGGGCCTTCAACCTGATCATGATAACCCCTCCCCATTATCCAATCTTCACTCTTGCAACAGTATCGGTCTGGGCCTTGGGTTCGGTTGCCCAACCGGCAGGGACGTTATTCTGGGCTACGTCAGTCAGAACTCCTGCCACAGGATCCCAGTACAGCTGCTGGCCAACTGTAAACGCAACGTTGTTGGCCGCCGGCAGTTCAAATACTCCTGAAACATGCAGCGATCCGGTGGCGCCAACGGGGATATTCTCACCAGCCACGCCGATTCTGGTATTGCTTAACGTTACCACGCTGCCGTACTGAATGGGGGTCGGACCGGGATTGGCATAATCAATTGTCTTGCCTTCCTGGATAAACATTCTGAATCATCCTCCTCAATAAAAGTATTAAGGAGCCTAATCTGATTAGGCTCCAGGGTTCATGTAGAGACCACGGAAATCAAGCACGGTTACACCGTAATCAATGTAAATCCTCCACTTGATACCGAGGAAGTCAAAGCCGATCTGGCTCTCCAGCTTTGGCATATCGTCACCGTTCAGATATGTAACCTCAATGGTGTCGACATCGGCGGGATCGGCAGCCAGGAACCAGGGAGCAGAGCTGCCAGCAGGAACAAGCGCATCGAGTTCAGCATCAGCAATAGGTTCCAGAGTTCCAATAAACGGATTCACATTAGCCTGGGTTGTAGGAACGATGGTATTGGACAGGAATTGCTGAGCCTCGGTCTCACGTGCGGCGGGCACAATCAGGAACCTCGGACCGATATTGAGGATCTCATCACCGCGCAGATTCCTCTGTGTACGCATTGCCTTGCGTCCGGCACCCACTGTCTGAACAGTAATGTTACCACCTTCAACAGCAATGTTGCGATGAACAGCGGCAAACAGCGGATGACCGTCAAATATGACAGGGTTGGTGCCCAGCATGCGGTATACCAAGCGGTTGATTCCGCGCTTGGCGGCCCGCACGTAGGCCTCGGGGATCCTTGTGAGTACACCAATATCGTCGTTGATGAGAGCCTGGCGTGTCATGCCGAAGGAACGGCCAAATGTTGCAATGGCCTTGCTTACACCCTGATCCCTCATCTCGTCGAACTTGAACTCACCGCTCTGAGTCATCTGAACAAGGTCCCCGGCCTCGGAAATCTGGTAGTGGGTTACTGCCTTGAAGTCCGGGTTGCTTCCGCGGCTTGTCCACCTCTGGTATGTGGTCTGAGCGGCACGGTAAGCAGTCGCCATGGTCTTACGTACAGTGTTGTTAAGAATGCTGGTGAACTGGCTGTCAGGAGTCAAAGCCTCACGGAACAGGGTATCATCATCCAGCCTGTGAGCATTCGCTCTTCCAGCCCTGACAAGGCAATCCACAGCCAGATCGCGGAGCCTCATTCCCCTGAAATCATTGGCACCGTCCGCAGGCTTCTCAATTGCTTTTCCTGCGCGAAGAAGTATAGCGTCGGACGCGGCTTCCCTGATCTTGTCCTCTTCAGCCCTTTCAACACTCACGCCCGAACCCCCCGCATTGAGGGGCCTCATCCTCTCCTTCATCTTTTCAAGAATTTCAGCGCGTACCTGGTCAACAGATGTTCCGTTCCTGATATATTCATCAGGATCCACGTCAAAGTCCCTGCACATGGCTGTTATGTCACTGATGCGCTGCCGCTCAGCTTCTAAAGCTCTCTGTACAGATTCCTCATTTGTACCTGCTGGTGAACCCGCAGCTTTTCCCCTCTCGGCCGAATCGACGGCCCCGGGAGTCTGAATGTCTTTCCTTTCCTCATCCATAGCCTTTTCCTCCTTCTCGGAAATTGATTTATTATCAGCACGGCCGTCGGCCGGAGCTGCCTCATCATCCGTGTTCCTTCCCACACCTACTGATGGATCTGCCGGTGTGGGTTCGATGCTGATTTCAATGGGTTCCCACTTGATAGCGATATATGCCGGTCCAGTGAATCTTCCGTTTGCCGACTTTTTCCCTGCGGCAACCTCTTCCCAACTGCTTACGGAATACCCGACAGATACTCCCTTGAGCATGCCTTTTTTGACCTTCTGGAATACTCTGTCGCTATCCTCGTCATCATCGAAGGTGATAAGAGCTTTGCCTTTGCGCTCTTCCGTGTCTATCCAGGCCTTTTCTATTTTCGCGATGGGCATTTTGCCGTAATTCGGATCACGGCCATGGCTAAAAAGCACTGAACCTACCTCTAGCAGCCTGGTAAGATCCACCGCTCCATCATCGTGCGATAGAATTTCCGGGCCAAACCACCTTTCATATGGCAACTCAGAAGAAAAAGAAAGCTCCACTGTCCTGGATTTTTCGTCAACTGCCCTAATCTGGGCTTCCATTGTTCTGTGTTCCTGTATCCCCTTTTGAGGTTTCTTGGGCTGCGCCATTTGCTTTTCCACCTCCTGTTATGCTGATGCCCAACTCTTGGGCAAGCTTTATTTCTGCTGCTCTCTGCTTGAGTACATCTCGCCAATCCTCACCGCGTTCAGCACAGATCCTGGAGAGCGTATCCTGGCCGGTTTCAATCGCCTTAGCATTCGCCATCACCTCTCTCAGAGGATCTATCCAGCTCCATCCAGGAGTAATCCACACATGCTTCAGGTACTGGTTCTTATTCTGCCAGAATCCAGGTATATCGAGCTGTTTGGAGAGAACAGCAGAAATAACGAATTCCGTGTATACTTCCCTGCAGAAATGCTCTATCAGGAACTGTTGCCACATCATGTATGTGCGCTGATCCTCCAACAATCCCTGTCGTGCACTGCTGTAATTGACTTGCGACATATCGCGTGATACGGCTTCATACGACAGTCCCTGCCCGCTGCCGGCCAGTCGCTGTTGCGTGGAGATAAAATCTTTTGCACTGGTCGCCTGGCCAGATGGTGTAACAGCTGTCACTGATTCGCCTGGTTGCAACTCATAGATCATGCCGGGCGCAATCGTCCGCTGTTGGTAACCGCTTTTTTCGTCCTTTTTGTTGCCTAAAATCCCCCTGCCTAATGTTCCGGTAGGCGCTGTCTTGTTAATGAATACGGACAGGCAGGCGAGTATACGCTCCTTAACCGAAACCGCCTCAACAAACTCGTTCACGTCACGAACTCTCGGAAGCGTCTTTGCCAGGCAGGATATCTCCCTGATCTGCGAAGGCCGCGTTTTCTTCCACAGGAAAATGACCCGCTTGGCTTCAATTCTTTCGGATTTTCCAGTCCAGAATCCGTCCGGGGTATATTCCTTAAACCAGTATGCCACCGGCCGGTTATACTGATCGAGTTCGATCCCGCCTATTATCCGGTTACTGCCAATGCCAGGCAACGCGTTTATTGAGGTATCTAATTCATCCACTTCCCTGGCTTGCAGACAGAACGGTACCACTCCGGAATTGGTATATGTCTTTACGAAGATGATCCCGCCGTCTACCAACAGGCGTCTGATCGCCATTGCCTGCATTTCCGCAAAGGATTGCTGGCCTGTGATATCACAGTTTTTGGCACGGCACCATTCGTTCCAGAGTTCCTCGATCTTCTGGTTAAGTTTCTCATCCTCGGTACCGTCTGATTTCATGACCTTGGCCTGTACCTTGATTCCCGTTCCCACGACATTCCTTTCAAAAGGCCCTATGATAGCCTCCGCTATGTCGCTGTTCCGCTCCAGATCCCTTGCCCTAGCCCGTATGATATCCCTCTGCGGACGATCTGCCTGCTCGGCGGTTGCATTCACTGATACCCATCCGGAATTCAGGCGGTCAATATCGCCGGAATCATAAAAGCCCTTTAGGGCCTGGCGCCATGCTACACGCCTATATGCCCAGGAAGGGCTAATAAATCCAATAGCTTTATCAAGCCAGTTCAATACCATCACCTCCGGTCGAACACAGCCACTGTCACACTGCCGCCGTTCTCCTCGCGTAATTGCTGCAGCAACATGCGTCTTTCCTTGTAAAGGATAGATAGGTCTGGCCGCCTTAACCGCCTGCCGCCGATGCTGTATTCCTGAGCACCATTCTCTATTGCGGATATCGCTGCATTTATCTGTTGAAGCTGTTCTTTTACTGTCATCTCAACCAATCACCTCTCTGATTAATCCAACTACCCGATGTCTTAATAAAGCTGTTCTGCTGTATTTGCTGGTCCGGTCTTGGATTGCTTTGTTCTTGCTTTTGAGAAGAGTCATGTAAATATCTGACGTGCAGTAGGTCCGCAGCAAGGGCAGCATATACCTCGCAATCCAGATAATGGTTTGCAACATGGCTGCCTTTAGGTCTCCAAACCTCTATCTCCCGACCGCCACGCTTTTCAATAACCTTCTCTTCAGAGCATATTTGTTCTGCATACTCCCGGTCGCATCCCTTGTATACCATCCAGGTTCCGGGGCCATTCGGCCGGTTTAAACGGCCTGCTATCATGTCTTTGTACTGGTGGCCATCCACAATATAAAGCCGCATTCCATATGCTTTGCTATCCGTCTTGTCAATGGTGCTGATTTTGTACCTGGAAAGCAAGGGATTCGATGAACCTTTAACCGGTACCGCCCATTCCTGATTAATAACACAGAAATCATAAACCTCGTCCGTCTTGTCACCGGAGTCCACCGCGCATAAGTTCACCTGGAAAATGTTCCCCCTCCTGTCCTGATAGGGCAGGTTCATGACATATTCGACATCAGCCCAAGTATCAACAACCCCATGCGCAATGTTCCAGCTGGTCATCGATGCACCCCACGCCCGGATGGTATAATAAAAGCAATCCTTTTGGACGTCCACGCCGCCTGTTAAAAGGATTGCTCCATCAGGCACAACACCTTCTTCATATTCGCTTTGTCTTTCCAGCACGATATCCGATGTCATTTTAACCTCTGTGTTTTCCCACGGCTCCGCAAGCCATGAATTCACAAAATTCATCAGTAGCTCAGGAACATCTTTGGACTTCACAAACTCGTAAGCGACATCACCAATCCGTACCCAAGGTGAATAAATAGCGTTCAGGTGAAACGCTGTTTTTCGGGAGCCCGTTTTCTTTTCTGATACCCACTTGCCGGCGCGGAGCATACCGGGCTTGTGACCATCGGTAATTATACCTTTGCATTGTTCGCATTCATAATATGCGGTATTCAGAACTTCATCAGGTGTTTTGGCCGTCTCCGGCCACTTTATTTGCTTGAACCGAAGCGTTTGATAGTGGCCGCAGTGCGGACATGGCACATAATATCTTCGCTGGTCATCTGCATTCTCCCACTCTTGCCATATCGGTCCTGACTTTTTGGTTGGCGTGGAAGTCTGGAAGATTTTCTTGTTATGCGAGAAGGTTTTTGTACGCTCGCGCGCCAGGCTTCTCGGATCAGCCTCCTTTCCTGCGCTTGGCGGATATTTATCCACCTCGTCCATGAGAAGGAAGCGTATTGGCCGGGACGCTAGGGACGCTGGCGAGTTGGCCCCTGAAAGAACGACATACATGCCGTCAAATTGCAGCTCAAGCAACTTACTCTCCCGTTCCTGATAACGTTCTTTCAAGATAGGGCAAATATTTATCATTGGTTGCACCCTGTTTTTGGATGTATATTCAGCCAGTTCCAACGTCGGATAAACAATTAGCGTTGGACTTGGGTCCTGTGTGATGATATACCCGACAATGTTGTTGAGTGTCTCCGTTCCACCCACCTGTGTTGGTTTGCAGAAAATGATCTCTTCAATGTCCGGATCATTGAACGCATCCATGATACCCTGAAGATATGGCGTCCTGGCCGTCCTCCACTGTCCGGGCTCTGCCGATGTTTTGGCATCCAGTATCCTGTATTTGTCCGCCCATTCCGAAACTGTCAGGCGTTCAGGAGGCTTGAATATTCTCAGCGCGTTCTTAATCCAATCCGGCCATTCAAGCCTTGGTCTTCTTACGCGGCGGCGCTTTGTATACTCCGTCAATGCTAAGTTGTTCAAGAGCATCGTAAGTCAGCTCCGTGATCATTTTTTCAATCCTCCTAGCGGTTACTGAATCAACATAGGCAGCCAGCTCCGTGGCAATCCGCCGGCTGTACCCCAGCATGGATCTTTTTAGCACAACAAAAAACCGCTGCAGCTCAGCGGTGACTTCATCTTTCCGTATGTATTCCCCCCGGATGATCGCATTTTTGAATTCTGCCTCTTCGGCCTTTTGCTCCTTTAGCTTTGCTTCTGCTTCTATCTTTTTCTGAGCCCATGATATCCTTTCAGCCTCATCCTCCGTTCTCGGTCCTGAAGCCGTGAGCAGACCCTTCCATATCAGGACATCCCGAATCGACCACCAACCCCTCGCCTCTTGGGGACATCCTTGTGATTTCCAGAGTGACAAAGTCTGCTGGGTTATACCCAGGATTTCGGTTATAGCTGCTGTTGTCATGCAGATTTTTCCATTTATCATCTTGGCAAATGGGCGCGCCATTTTATCACTCCAATTCACAATTTCACAAGCGATTTTTTTCATTTATACTGGGTGAAATTTCGGGGTCGGCGGACCCGCGTTCGATACCCCCTTAGGAAGGACCCGTAAACAATTGGAAATCGAAACTCATGTTTAGACGCCACCGTGGAGGATTACCATGCCCGGCAGCGCCCTTATAGACCGTTTCCCCCAACCCCTCCCTCCGGACCGCATGTCCGGCCACCAGCTTTTAAGCAAAAGAGCCCACATAATCTCGGGGGGCTCATTAGATAAAAATACTATCATAATCATAATACCACGGTTAAACTGACACGTCACTGACAGTTTTCTGACACGAAAGTGACACTGGCGCCGTGCGGTGCGCTTTCATACAAAATTTCATATCAATGCATTCGAAGCATTTTCGATGAAGGCCACCCATGCTATGTCCTTTTCGGCAAGTCAAACCCCTATGATTGCACATTTAACAAGGCTTATCCCTCAAATATCGCATAGCTTGCACTTTTCAATCACAAGGCATCCGCACCAAACAGCACAACCTTAAGCTTATTTACCAGCCTATTTTTATGCCGGTAAAACGTCCGCTCATCACAATTAAGCCGCTCCGCAATTTCTGTTGGAGAAAGCCCATCCCAGTATTTCATGGGAATGATTTCGTAATACTCATCATCCTGGATAGTCTCCAACGCTCTTTCAATCCGCTGGATCTCCCGCTTGGTTCGCTCCATGCTGGCCATGCGGTCATTTATGTACTGGGCTTCTCTGGCTTCCGGATCATTCGGACCATAAAACTTTGAAGGGCAGATAACATCTTTTGATTTCTCTTTGAGTTTCAGTAAACCCTCACGAAGATCCTCTTCATCCTGTGCCACTTTCAACTTGAGCGCCGGCAAGGAGTATAGAAGCCGCTCCGTTTCCTTGAAATAGTCACGCTGGCTGGCTTCTATTTCTTTGTTCACCCTGATGATGGCTTCTGCAGCTTTCTTTACAGCTGCATCCACGGATTTTCGTATGATTTCATGCACTTCTGATGAAATAGTAGAAGTAGACTTTTTCCCCATCTCTACCGCTCCTTTACCGTTCCTTTGTGCTTTACTCCAAAATCCCAAACGTTTGGGATTCTCAAATAATCCGCAGCTCCAGCCATGGATACTTTTCTATCATGAGCTTCTGCTTGATGTTGAAGTCTTTGGTCCGGTACCCTTTCGTATCCTCAAGCCAGATCCTCCCGTCTTTTCCGCACACGATGAAATCAGGCATGTATCGTATGCCTTCAGACAGGTAGAAACTAGGCTGAATACCGAAGCCCTTAATCTCTCCGCTCCTCTGAAGCATTTGCAATTCCAGGTACCGATTTGCTTCCTTTTGACTTGCGAACCTGTGGCCGTCTACTTCGACCACCCTGTTCCGATATTTTCCCGCTCCCTGTTGCTCTGCCAGATACTGACGGTACCGCTCCGGGCTCCAGCGTTCCTGCACCCGATGCGCCTGGCCATCCGTTTGCATAGTCCATCCCCCCTATCCTGATGGCTTTCATGTATTGGTGATAGTATCCATCCTCGGTACAGCTGTATGTGTGTTCGATAACCTTATAATTCTTTGGTTCCGGAATCCGCCGGCTTCCGTCCTTAATGACTGTCGCCTCGATCACCGGGGCCTTCAGGTTCCGGCTCCCGGTCCATCGCCGGGCGTAACTTTTCCTCCTGGGTTCCTTCGATATGTATTTGGCCAGGCCGGAGTATTCCCGGCTATATAGCTTGGTGATGTATGCTCCCCCCAGCTTCCAGAGTGATGAGATCACATCCAGGCTCATGGCCGACATTATAATATGGTGGTGGGCTCTGGTATCTTGGTATTCTGTTGTTCCTATATATTTCAAAGGTGGCATGCCATGCTTCTTTCTGTAATACTTGACCCTCCGGAGAAAGTTCACAAGATCCTTCTTTGCCTGCTCATACTTCGGTACATGCCCCTCATATGTAAGAGTGAGAAAAATATCCCCCTTCCCAAAATTAGCGTTTATTTTTCTGGCCACCTTGTTGATGGCATTTTTCTCATTGATCATTATCTGCTTGATTGTCGATTTGCTGACCTTTTTCTTCCTGCTTTTATGATTTCCATAATTTGGGCTAAATGTCTGTATATACTCAAGGACATCCCCGGACAAAATTTTCACCTTTATGTATGGCATCTCTTTCCCCCACCTTAAGCCTCTTCGTCGAGAAGATAATTGTTATAACGAGATACAAAAGGCCTGTCCCGCTTATAAAATTTGACATTTTGCCCAGGTTTGTATATAATGTAAGTGTGTGCTTTACACTATATACTCTTGGGCAGTTGCCGGGACATTTATGTTCCGGTCTTTTGTTTTAAAAAGGAAATCACGATAAGAGCGATAGACCAGATTGATATTCTCACGATCATATGTACCTTCCCCCTTAACACTCAGCCAAAGTCTCCCATATCTCCTTAAGGCATCTCTCCGCTCCACTTATGTCTGCATCCATATCTTTTGTTCCTTGCTCCTTCATGAACTGAGCCAGGATCCTTGCCAAATCTACATATTGAGCGGCATTTAGCAAGGCTTTCCTGAGCTTTTGATTCCTTTCTCTCTCCTTTATGAGCCATTCTGCCCATGGCACTTCCATTTACCTCATCTCCCGTTTATTGGCGGCACCTCATCCCACGTCCGACCATCCAGGATAGCGTTCATATACCGCTTGCATAATCCGCTCCTCGATCTGCTTATATCCGGGCAGGTATTGCTTCAATGGCCTGGGAATGTCACAGATATATGCTTCAGCTGCATCATGCAGGAGTCCCAGGAGGCAAACCCTCACACTATGGCCCCTATCCCATAGCCAGCGGTATACATTGAAGCAGTGAGCCGCAACGCTATAAAAAACCTTTGTTTGCCCGTTGAACCTGCATATATTTGACAAGGCATGTGATATGTCTGAAAGGCAGATATCCTCAGGCCGAGGATCCAAAGGATAAAACTTTATCCCCGAATATGTACCGGTCCAATCTCCCCGTCTTTCCAAGCCGCTCCCCTCCTTAATCAATCAAGGATATAAACATCCAGGTATTTGACACCGAATGCCATGCACTCCTCATGACTTTCCATGTAGATATCCAGGCAGTTTTCCTTTATAGCGCTTCCCCGGTCCTGAACTACGAAGATACCTCCGTTAGGCTTGTCCTTGAAATATGGAATGAATAACTTCGTTCCAAATGCAAGCTCCGGGCCAGCTGCCACGGTGAACCATGGGACAACCTTGTTTCCGGATGCTGTAATGCCATACTCCGGATGGTCCGGGTACTTCTTACAGCTTTCATATGACAAATCATAAGCTGTCACGCGCATTGTTATCGGAGTGAGCTCCCGGCCCTTAATCCTATCTGGAAGTGCAGGCTCTTCTTCTGATGAACAGGGTTGATTGTCCGATAAAGACTGCAACCCTTCTATTATCTGTCTCTGCTGAAGGATAACCTCTTCCTGCCTAGCCGCCAGCTCCCGGAGCATTTGAACTTCAAATTGCATTCTTTCTATTGCACCATTGACATCTGCTGATGCCTTTATGCTGAAGATCACTAAAACGATGACCATGATGAGAAAGGTGAGTACCCATAACCAGTTTCTCTGATACCTGCTTCTCATGGCTTTATCCCCTATCCTTAGTCAACTGTTCCTGCATTTTCTCCAGAGCCTTGACCACCGCTCCGACATATCGGGATCCCATTTCAGGATCAGAAGCTTCTATCTTCGCGAGCTGTTTCAATAGCTTGTCAAATGCCTGAACTGTTTGATCGAAAAGCACTTTGAAAAGCTGCGTATCCTCATTTGCCCCGGTGGCTGCCTTGACCTCAAGCTCCTTAATTCTCTTATCCCGGGCCTCTATTTCTTTACTTATGGCATCCTTCTCAGCCTGGAGCTTTTTCCGCTCTGCCTCAAGGTCTTTCTTCATCTGTTCCGCCAACTCGGAGCGGATTTTCTCCCTTTCCAATTCCAAATTAACTTCTGGCCCGGGCTCCTTGTTCTCAATCTCTTCTTCCAGCTGCTTGATCCTGGATTCGAGTTCTTCGACCTTTGCCTGCGCCTCCTTCTGTGCTTCCTTCTCTTTGTTGATGGCCGCCTGGTATTCATCAACCTTTTTCCTTAGTTCATCCTCCCTCTGCAGAGCATCATTCAACTTCTTCTCCGCATCCTCCCGGGCTTTGATGGCCGCCTGCAACTCTCGAGTGGACATGTTCTCAATGTCATTTTCTTGGACAAACTTTTCCCGCTCCCCTTCTGGTAATGCTAAAAGGGCCACGGCCTGGCTGTATGAGAGCCTACTAAAGATGGGATTTTTAAGATTTGCATCGCCGAGAAGGGATATCTGTTCAGAGCCATACTCGCGGAACAACCGCATGAAGTTATTGGCCGTACTCTGGCTGTAATTGACTTGTTCTTCAAGCCATTTTCCCCATTCACCATGGGGTACCATGCTCTTCGCCTCAACAAGCCGGCGCCCAATTTCGATGGCATTATACAGAACCATCCTTACTGTCTGTGAGTGGATATTCCTTATCTCCGCAGCGATCAATTCTGGGGTCCTTTGAACCTGTATTTCTCCCATTAGTAATCCTCCTTCCTTTTATGCTGAAATCATAATTCTTACCTGGTTTTCAGATTTCTTTCGCTTGGTTATCCTGGCTTTTATGGTTTTCTCCCATTTGGCCATAAACTTTTTGACCTCTGGAGTTGCTTCGCAGTTATTCAATCCTCTGACTTGCCGGACATTTCCGTCTTTTACTTCGATGGTATAAAACGGCTTGTCCGGATTTGCTGCCTCTCTTAGAAACAAAACCGTCGTTTCTCTTCTGGCTATCCTGCTTATGTAGGTCCCTACGCAATGGTTAAGAGCCGCTCCTTCAGCAATGATTTCATCCACGCCTTTTGGAGCCCTGACAATATAACCTCCCTTTTCGTAACCATAAAGTTCATTCAGCTCCGCTTCCTGCTCCTTTATGGATTCGTCATGGATAGCCTCTTCTTTCTTTTTAATTAGCTCAATAACCCTATCATGCGCTGTTCTTAAATCTTTGGGGAAAAGGATCGAGTTACTTCTGAGGTCATAGTCAAGCTTTTTGGCATTCTCCAGATAATCCAGCCAATCGCGCATAGTAAAATGCGCATAATGATACTGGCATTTTTGCATCTGACGTGTGACGTATCGTACGACACGCTCCGGAGTTGTATATTCGGTAAGGTAAGCAATAAGGTCTTTTTCGTAAGTATAGTAGCGCAAATTTTTCCTAACCCATTGAAGGACCTCAGGTGATAGCCTGTAACCTTTGTTTTTAAGCATGCGAAAAAGGCTCAGTTCATGGTCCGAAAGATCATATTTCTGGATAAAAGGAAGATCCTCCTTACCCACACCGAGTACTTCTTTCAGGGATCTCCCGTATAAATTGATTGCTTCCGGCCCGTATAAATTGATTGCTTCCGGATGGTATGTAAGGCATTCAGATACTAACTTATACAGTTTTAGCTTCACCATATATTCAATGGCCGGATGCCTAATGTAGGTTTGGAGATAACTAATTACATTGAATGGCCCTATATGTTGTGCAAACTCTTTTATTGCACAATACTGCCAAGATGTATCTTTCAGGACATGCTTCAGGTTCCTCGTGTACAGATAGTATTCCTGAAAGATTTCAGGTTGCTTTTTCCGATGCCAATCCGGAGGAGTATACCGGTGGTAAAATCGGTTGAAGACAGATTCATATTTGAACATGATAAGCTGTTTATTGCTGATAATGTATCTAGCATCCTCGGAAAACCGGGTCTCGGGCGATCTATAATGCTGTCCAAATTCTCTATACACATAAAAGCACCTGATAATAATGGCACCATGTAGATGTCCTTCTCCGCGCTGCAAGATTGCAAAGAACGAGTGATCCCGAACCCTTCTTGAAATCCCTATGGCTTTATAGGTTATCTGGCTCCTGCAGGCTGGGCATCGTCCCTTTTCATTATGCTTTGCCTTTTTAACAACAACGTCTTGCCTGCAATTCGTGCAATATCCTTCAATTATCTTTCCATACCGCTTATAATAGATGTACCTACTCGCCTTTAAGGGCACATTATGGATCCAGCGCTCAAGATCTTTTGGTAGATCTTTGATCATGTTCATGAAGCTTTGTGTGCTTATTCTGATTTTTTCTTCACGGGCTTTATACTCTTTTTCTCTGATTTTGGCCTGGTAGGCGATAAGAGCCTCAAGCGTATTGGGCTTTCCATTGGAAAAGTAATCGACGCCGATTTTCCCTGATGCTTTGCTATCAGCTGTAACTTTCTCTGCATAATAATAAGGCAACAAGTTTATGACGCATGCCTCAGACCATTTATCAGGATCAAACTTCTGCGTAATAAAATTCGTTCCGTCTGAAAACACGCGAAATTCAACTGATTTTGTTCTTACCTTATAAAAGGTAACAACCAATATCTTCTGCCCTGTCACAGGAATGATTTTTGCGGAATAGACATATTCTATTTTGCTATTAGGTGATTTTCGATACCTGGGGAAATCAGGTACCGGGATATTCTTTAACTCCCTCTTGTTCATCGTGCAGCACCTCACAGTAAATCTGCCAAATCGAGAGTAAAGCTGCTCCGCTCCTCAACTGCTGCATTCGGAGTGACCGGCGCATCCTGAAGGAATCGAGACTGGAATACTGGGCCATTATCTGTATGTTCTATCCCGTAGAATTTCAGAACCTGCTCAAAGGCTTCATCCGGCGCCACGGCCACACAGTTCCCATGACGCGGTTTTTTCCTGGCATAATCCTCAATGGCTTTGTAGGCTCCCGTGAGATACTTGCCAGAGTTGTATATGGCGCCGGCTACCGCCGGATGCCGCCGGATATATTCGATCAAACATTCACCGATAACCTTAATGCAAGGATTATCCTTTTCTGAATCAATCTCATTCTGAATAGCCTGAATAGCTTCTGATACCATGCTTTACATCCTCCTCTCCTGGGCAAATTCACAAGCGTTTGGGAATTTCAGTCTTGATCGAACATACTGAGCTGAGCATCTTTCCGCCGGACCAAATGGTGTCGAAGTCGTCAACCACCCGCTGAAGCAGTTCATCCTTAATACTCAGCAAGCTTGATTCCCTCCTCTACACATCATCAGCACTTCTGCCTTCATTCTTTGGATGATTGTATCCCGCTCCACCTTAGCCTTTGTGATGGCATCGTCAATCTCTTCTTTCTTGGCCAGATACCTGTGCTTGATTTCCTCCTTCTTCTGATGGCCGGCAAGTATGTAGTTTTTCAGTTCTTCCAGCCGCTCCGCTTCCCGGGCATATATCTCATCCGGTATTATGACGACTTCATCATCCTTCACCGTAAAGCTTCCATATGCCGTTTCTATCCGGACCAAGTTGTTAACCCGCTCTTTTACCTCAACAACGATGATGTCCTGATATATGCCTTTCATCTGAACGGATCCCACCTTGTCAAGAACCTTTTCCGGCGTTCATTTATCGCTCTCCTGGTAATGTTCTTACTCTTGTCCAATATGTAGACAATCTTTTGGGTTCTATCGAGTACGATATTTGCGCCCATCTGTTCCAGCAGGTTGATATCGTGTTCATTCACGGGGTCAGGATACCGCTTGCTTCGGTTCACTACGTGCCAATCGAACTTTTCCGTTCTGATCATTCTCCCTCATTCCTTTCTGGCTAAAGTCTCGACATATTCCTCGCCGCTCCAGGCAATAGATGAATCTGCCGCAGTCGCGGCACGTGAGTCTCCTGCTAATAAGCTCACCTCCCCGATGTCAAAATGGTGGATCTCCCCGGGAAGATACTCCTGTCTTTTCACATGGCCATATGGGACAAGTTCCGGAAGGGTTGATGGCTTTCTCAGGCATTTCTCGATTTTGACCAGGATCCTGGTGGTATTAAGCTTGTTTTTTTCATGCAGCCCAATGATAGTTCCCAGGTATCTGCCGTAAAATTTATTGTCAGCTATGCACGGTTTCCCTGCCAGCTCCTCAATCCTCATGCCTTTCCCCCTTCCTTATCAGGTGGAGAGGGCAGGAATCGAACCTGCGTGATGGATGGCCTGTCCACCCCTGGGCCTCTCGGGTACCTCTCCATGTAAAGGCGGGATCCCCCCCTGGCAGTAATCCCGCCTTTGGGTTAAGAAATAAACCGCATATATTGATTAAGTATTTTGGCTGTTTCGGGGGCCACCGCTTACCACCGGGCCACTATGGGCCCTAAGTGAATCCATCCGGGATATTGGTTGCAGCTGTCGGCAAAATCATTGGCGACTTTAGTATGAATCCCATTGCTACCCTCCTTCCCTCTGTTCAATTCAGCCACCGGCGGCCCCCCGCTCCGCCGGGAAGCTGATCCATTATGGCTGTGGGCCGTGGGCCGGATACGCTCCGGCGGGCTATATTGTTGTTACCGCTCCCTCCTGGTAAAATGTAGGCAGAGGGAGGTGGTATTTTTGAGTGAATTTTGTGTTACTGTGAGAACAGCCGATCTTTTAAATGTCCTGCAGCAAGTTGCTAAAGATGGGCACGATTATGTGCAGCTAATGGTGCTTGATGAAGATGTTGTTGATGGTGACCGGATTCCTGCACAACTACATATAGAAGCTTCTTCCGATCCTGACTTTCATGACTTCTCTTCAACTAACGACTATGGAGAAATCGATATTGTTTAGGCCAGACCCCTGACGTTTGATATGACATTGCCATATGTCCAGAACTTCCTTATCATTTCAACCGGTAACTGGGACATTATAATGTGATGGTGCGGCTTTCCTGTATCGATATCTGTTATAGCCATGTATTCCAGATCAGGAAGGCCGTATTTTTTAGTTAAGTATTTTAAACGCCTTATGAAGTTAATTAGGTTTTTCCTTGCAGATAGTTTTTTAGGTGGTTCATCTTCATATGTCAACGTAATCAACTGCTGTCCACTTGAGAAGTTCATCATCGCCATCCTTTTTCTTGATCTCATGCTCAACATTTTGTATAACCCCCTGCATCATTTTCGTCGTGCGAAAAATAATAGTTTCTGCTATGAAAGAGATAAAACGTTCTCTTAATCTTTTAGATCCGTAGCCTCAGCCTTTACTATCCTCACACGAATCAGAACATTTGCTTTGTCTCCCAATTGAGAGAATGAGTTCGATCGTTTGATGACCCTTTCTCTCAACTTTTTTCTCTTTAACTCTTTCACCCTTTTTTGAATTTCAGGCAATTCTAAATTAATCACCCCTGAACCTCCTCATTTGCCGAAAATAATAGTTTTGGGCTTGTCCCATTTGAATGAAAAAGAAAGAACGGTATGTATTTTCATTGCTTCTGTTCGTCCTGATTTTTAAATGTCAATGTAGCCTTGCATTTCAGTAGTCTTGAAATGATGTCTTCGAGGTCCTTAATGCGCCTGGCGTTTTCCTCGGGTGTAATATCCGGTTCCACTATCTCAACAATGATCGGCATGGTCATCACCCCTAAAAGCCTATTAAATACTGGTTGTACACTATGCTCATAATTCCTGCGCTCAATTTCTTGACATGCCTACATGTCCGTGGTAGTATTGGGTTAGGGTATTTGATATGCGGCTAATAAGCCGTATTTTTTTATCTCCATGCGAAAACCACAGACAGGCCGGCTCCTACCATTTCCATGAGCTCTTTTTCGATGTTCGACCAGGTCTCTTTTTCATGGCTGTCCACTACGCCATCACAAGCCACGTCGACCATCTGGTGCTGAATATCTGTGATATCCTTTACTTCCTTTTGAAGCTTCAATACTGACCTGGGAAGGTCCAGAATGTTCAGTTCTGGAAGGAATCTCCGGCCCACTTCGGTGGAGTTCTTCAGGTGCAGGTATGCGAGAGGCTTTGAGCCATATACCTCTACCATTCTGCAAACCACATCATCTGGCGGCAGTGTTTTGCCGGATTCATAGTCAACAAGGCTACGTACAGATATGAATAGTTGCTCCGCTGCCTGTTCCTGGGTCAATCCTGCAGCTTTTCTGGCGCTTTTATAGATGTTTTCGCAACCTGTCTTCATTTACTCTTCGCCTCCTTTCGTTTATAGTTAGGTCAGAAGGATGAATAAACATCTCGCTATCCAACGTGCTATGACACCAGGCTTGTCCGGAGTACAAATAGAGAAAAGGGTGCTTGGATATGTAGTGGCTACGTTGTTTCTGAAGTACTTTTTTCTTCCGGCTTATTACGTATTCTCCTGATTGCAAGTTTCATGATCCTTGACAATATATTCTCGACTTCGTTTTCCCTGATGGCATCATCAGCGATCTTTATGGTTGTATTGCCGATTTTGTATTCTTTAACTATGGGCATGTGTGACACCTCCCATACAGGCTATGAAACATCGGCTTGTCAGTAGGCTTGTTTGATACCGTTATTGGGTAACTACATAAGCTGGGGTGCCTGTATGATTAACTTGTTTATCTCCCTCCCGGATGGTAGAATGTGGTCCAAGGGAGGTGGTTTTTGTGAGCAATATAAAATATCAAGTTCCCCGTAATTTTTCTTTTTTACTTGCAGCCAATGAATACTTTAGAAATAGTAATTATCTTGTTTTCTTAACAGCCGCTGGTGCTATAGTAGGTGAAGTCTCTTTTGATGAGAGCCTACATTTCAGCAAAATTGATAAACTTATCAAAAATACTGCTAAGGAATTACTTGATAAAAATCCTGATATTCTCCCACCAGACGGCAATAGTTTTCTTTTTCTAAAAAATGCTAAGTTATATCCAAGTGGCATACCCGCTGACGAAGAACCTCAAGTATCTTTTCCCGAACTCGCTCTACAAGTTGATCAGATAATTGCTGTGTCGGCTTTGAAAAAGTAATATCCACTTTATTAGTTTTCTGCTGCTCTTGAGCTTGCTTCTCGAGAGCAGCCACCCTCTTTTCCAATTCAGCAATTCGCCGCTCTAAAGTCACCATAACTCACCTCCCCTCGGTACCGGTTTTCATTAGCTCGTCCTCGTCCCGATAGAACAGCGTCCAGTCAAAGCCGAGGACAGCCGCAATGGATTTAGCAGTTTCAACTGAGGGAGTTCTACTGCCAAGTTCAATCTTGTTATACATAGTGACATCAATACCAGACATACTGGCTACATCTGATTGAGTAAGTCTTTTCTCTAGACGCAATACTTTCAGCCATTTTCTCAATACTTTCACCTCCGAACATCATATAGACAATCTGTCTATCATCAATATATAGACAAATCGTCTACTTGTCAATAGTATTTTTAAAAATTTAAAGACATATTGTCTATATGATTTACAATAGACAATATGTCTAATAGAATGGTTTCAGGTGGTGAGTTTATGTTCAGTGCTAGACTTGCTCAACTTCGAGAAGAGCGCGGATTAACCAGAAAAGAAGTGGCAGAAAAACTGAATATAGACCAAACTACTTATGGAAAGTATGAATTATCTAAACGTCAGCCAGATTATGACACCTTGAAAAAAATCGCTTCCTTTTTTGATGTCTCTATTGACTACCTTCTCGGCCGAACCGATGAGCGCAACCCAGGCACTTCTAGTATCGACTTGCCACCAGAGGCAAAAGTTCTTTTCCGAGATGTTAAAAAGCTTACACCGGAGCAGTTAGAACTTGTAACAAAGCTTGTAAAGGAGTTTATAAACGAGGACTGACATATTCATAAAATAATTATTCAATGATCAAAAAAAGGAGCATCAGACATGTTTCCTGAAAGGCTCAAATTGCTAAGGACTGAAAAAAGGATTTCCCAATCATTGCTGGCTACCCATTTAGGGGTTACCCAGCAAGCTATTGCGCGTTGGGAAAAAGGTGAGACAGAGCCTGACATTAATACGATTCAAAATCTTGCTTCCTTTTTTGATGTCTCTATTGACTACCTGCTCGGCCGCACCGATGTCCGCAATCCTAATAACAAATCTGATGAAGACTTTCCTGAAGACGTTAAAGTTCTTATGCGCAGCGTATCTAAATTGACTGATAAGCAGAAAGAAATAGTTAAAAGGCTTGTTCAGGAATTTATTAATGAAGAGTAATTTGCAAAATAAATTAAAATGTGGGGTGTTCCTGTGACAGACAGAGAACTATTAGAAATGATAGCAGCTAAAGTAGCAAATATGGATATGCAGTTAACTGAAATACGAGAAGGATTTAAGAAGGTAAACAGTGAGTTATCTGAAGTAAAATCCAGGTTAACATCTATTGAAAACATTGTTACCCGTATTGAAAATGAACACGGACAGAAACTGCAGGCTTTATTTGATGGCTACAAACAGCATACGGACCAAATTGAGCGCATTGGACAAGCCGTAATTGAGCATGAAGAAATATTATTTAAGAAATAAATTAGTCTGGATATATTTTTCTGATCTTGTATTAATCATGCTTCAGCTTCTTGGGCTACTCCAACGGGCTGCACTTCAATATCAAACAATCATTCTATTCATGCATAAATAATGGTTGTTAAACTAAACTTTTCGGGAGGTCTTTATGGGGTTATTTAAGAAAAAGAATCCATACACTGTTACGAATAAAGATGGCGTATACTCACTCATGTGCCCTAAAAAAGGTATTGAAGTCCATCCTGATAAAGTCGTTATAGTTGACAGGAAGCTCCCTGTTTTAAGCAAAAAATTAGAATTCAGATATTTAGAAAGTATAAATATAATTCAGTCTTCCCGAAAAGAACGAGGATGCTTAATATTTACGGAGAAATTTTATACTAAACCCACTAAATTATCTTTTGATCACAGCCTGAATGAAAGTATTAATGAAATATACAAAATAGCCGTGCAAAATTTTGAAGCTTTCAAGGCAGAACAGGAACGAATGGAACAAGAGCGTAAAGCAAAATTAGAGCAGGAGCAAAAGCAAATCCAATTTATTGAAAACTATGAAGAACGAGAACGGATAGAACAAGGGCATAAAACTCTATTAGAAGAACAAGAGCAAAAACGAATTCAAAACCAGAAGAAAAACAATCCCAAAGAGTACGAAAGAAAGGCGAAATTATGTGAAACTATTTATAACGAATATAAAGAACTTCTGAAACAGATAAAAGAAACGGACGATATCTACGAAAAAATTGATATCCTTAAGGAATGTTACAGAAAGCTTGATGTTATCGATAGAATTCATCACCACAATGACTGTTACAGATATATGACTGAGGAAATGGAACAAGTAGAGAAGAAGGCCAAATCTGTTATTAACGCATACATAAAAGAAGAAAAGGAAAACGGAGCATATTATATTGACATAATTCAATTTGCTGATGATTTAGATTTTATAAGTAATTGGATTTATGAAAAAGATGAGAAATTAAATCAGCTCTAACAAAACCTGATGTAGGCATAAATTTGATAAATGTATTATTAATACGAAATATGAACATTCAGTTACAGGATTGATTTTATATTTAATATTTGCCATTGGAGATTCAGTTTTAAAATTAATAAGGAAGTGTAAATCATGAGTTTTAGGATACTAAAAAAATTCAATGAAAGTGGACAAAAAAAAGTATACCTAATCGAAGATGACAAATATGGAGTGATAGTTTTAAAACATGGAATTTGTAAATCTATTTCAGAATTAGAAAGAATTAAGAGAGAAATTGAAATACTACAATCGATTGATTCGCTATATTTCCCCAAAATTTATAATTTTGAAGTAAGACCAGATGGGACTTTTATTCTTTTCGAAGAATATATAAAATCAGAATCTCTTAGAAATATGATAGCATTATATACTAATGAAAAAGATGCCTTTAGTCTAATATTAAAGATTATAAATGCAATGGAAACAGTCTGGAATAAAAGAATTGTCCACAGAGATCTTAAGCCAGAAAATATTCTGATACGATTAGATGATCATGAACCAGTAATAATAGATTTTGGTATAGCAAGAATCACTGAAGAAGGTAAATCACTAACAAAAACACATCTTATTAATGGACCACATACACCTGGTTATGCATCTCCTGAACAAATAAAAAATGAAAAAGATTTAATAACATTTAAATCCGATATTTATTGTTTAGGAATAGTATTGACAGAACTAATACTTGGAGTAAATCCCTTTAATCCTACATTAGTTGGAAGAGGACTATGTTGTAATGATAATATTTTATTAAATCAATATAAATTAGAAACACAAGACAAATCAATATCAGAACAAGCACAAAACATAATAAAAAAGATGTTAGCATTTCATCCATATCAACGATATCGCAAAATCTCTATATTAAAAAATGATATCGAGGTGTTCTTGTATGGAAAAAATTAGAATTATGCATCAATGTGGTCATAATTGTACATGGAATTTCCGAAGCTTTATAGAAGATAATGTAGGTGATGGACTGATTATATCACCTGTAGATTTAGATTTTAACAAAATTAATAAACTACCTGAATCCATTAAAACTGTTTCTATTTTCGATCCACAATATTATTTACCTTGGAGCAGCAAGAAAAAATTAAACGCTTATCCCTATTTCCCAAATGTATTTTTTAATACTGAGGAATTCTCTATTCAGTCATTCCAAGCTCACAAGGTAAAATCCGCTGAAGAATGCGTAAATTTCCAGTTAAGAAATGATTTTAAATATATTATAATACCAACTTTTTATAGTGAGGAAATAACAGATACCATTTTCAGCGATCTTGATAACTACATAATTACTCCATTCCTTGATGCACTTAATAAATATAATTGTTCAAAACCGGTATTGCTAACTGCTATCGTTAATAATGTCCAACTAATAAATGCAAATTTGAACACAAAATTGCTAAATTTTTTAACAGGTTATCCAGAAATTGACGGTATTTATCTTATACCTAACATTAAAAGAGCCATTAATAAAAAACGAATTGATGACATAAATACTTTAAAATCACTCTTAACATTCATAGATGACCTAAAAAGTGCTAATCTGGAAGTACATATTGGTTATATTGATGTGGAAGGATATTTATTATCTATTGCAAATCCCGATTCAATTTCAATAGGAGCATATGAAAACTCAAGACGCTTCGGGATAGATAAATTTATTGGTGATAATCGCCCATCGCCGCCTAATGCCAGAATTTACAGTAATGTTCTTTTGCAATGGATCGATACAAGTTATATTGATGTATTAAAATCCATGTATAGTAATTTCGATAACTTATTTGAAAATAACAAATATTTAGATCTTATGCTAAGAACAAGTTATAATTGGCATTTTACAAAAAAAGAACCATATATGCATTACTTTTTGTCATTTAGCAACCAAATTCGACGTTTGAATAACACTCTTCAGGAAAGATATAATGATATATATTATACATTAATTACAGCGAAGCAATATTTTTCTGAAATATATAATAGTGGTATAGTATTTGATACAGCTAGTAACGGAGAGCACATCGAAAAATGGATAACCGTATTAAATTGGTATGCCAAAACTAAAGGAGTGGAAATAAATGTTCAAAACTGAAACTGAAATGATTGAGTTTTCAATTATTAATTTAAAAAAAGCTTTTTTTAATAATGATAATGTCCAGTTAATTCGAGAAGTACCCGGTTTTTTTGGAATACCAGATGTGGTTCTTAAAGCAGATAAAATAATAGCAGTGGAATATAAATTATCTAACTGGAAAAGAGCATTAATACAAGCTTTTAAATACAAAAATTTTGCACATGCTTCCTATGTTATCCTTGATAAGGATTTTCACCATAGAGCTATTCGAAACATTGATACATTTAAGAGAAGCAGAGTTGGTCTTGGGTATGTCGATGAAAAAGGTAACGTGATCATCGAATATGATCCTGGAATCTCAAAACCTTTTAGTGATAAGTCATTTGAAAAAATAAATCTATTATTTGAAAAACAAAGTGTATAATTTAATCGAACATTTGTTCTTGATAAACCCGCCCTCCTGCATTATAATGAAAAATATCAAATATTCAGGAGGGCGGCATCTTGTATTGGGAACGGTTTGAAAATAATCGGGATTATCAAATCAGAAACAAGGCTATTAAGCTTCTGGAAAGGCTGAAAATTGACACATCAAGCGCAATAGACATTTCAAAAGTAATTATACTCATGAAAGAAGATATTACCTGGAAATTCGTTGATTTGGACGGGTTACCTGGATTTACATGCTATAATCGTAAGAAAAACAAGTATAAAATCTTTCTGGATGAAGGGACCAGTGAACGGTGCCTTGAAAGAATTATATTTACAATGGCTCATGAATTAGGTCATATTGTTCTCGGGCATTTTAATGCAAATACATATGATAACAGCACATGTATTACAAACAGATGGCTTGAGGAAGAAGCAAATATCTTTGCTGATGAGTTGTTAATGCCTACCGCCCATATCATTAATAAAAACATGACACCGGAGCAAATCTGCAAAACGTACCTGGTTTCTGAAAGTGCCGCAAGGAATAAAATGAAATACATTCAAAGGAATACTATATATCGTGAAACTAAACAGATTACCTCTCTCATTTCCAGACATATAGACAGCTATGAAGCTTTGTACCGAAAAAAGCTTAACGCATATAATGAAAGAGTACTCAATGACTATCTGGAAAAATGGCTCGATCCAGAGTATGTTTTTTGGTAAGGTGAAAGAATGTACTGCATATATTTGAGAAAATCCAGGGCTGATGTTGAAGCTGAAGCCCGTGGCGAAGGCGAAACCTTGAAAAGACATGAGCAAGCATTGCTTGAACTGGCAAAAAGGCTGAAAATCAATGTGACAAAAATATACAGAGAGATTGTATCCGGAGAAACCATCGCAGCACGTCCGGTTATGCAGCAGCTCCTTTCGGATGTCGAACAAGGCATGTGGGAAGGAGTACTCGTCATGGAAGTCGAACGCCTTGCCCGTGGTGATACCATAGATCAGGGAATAGTGGCTCAAACCTTCAAATATTCAGATACTAAAATTATTACACCACTTAAGATCTATGATCCAAATAACGAGTTTGATGAGGAATACTTTGAATTTGGGCTTTTCATGAGCCGCCGGGAATATAAAACCATAAACCGCCGACTTCAGCGCGGCCGCCTTGCTTCTGTTAAAGAAGGCAAATGGGTTGGCAACAAGCCGCCTTATGGTTATGTCAGAAAAAGACTGGTCGGCCAAAAGGGATATACCCTGGAACCACATCCGGAACAGGCTGAAGTTGTAAAGTTGATATTTGAGCTGTATACCAAGGGAGAACTACAAGAAGATGGTACTTATAAACGGCTTGGAATATCCCTTATAGTCAGAAAGCTCAATGATATGGGGATACCTCCGGCAAAAGGCGATGTGTGGGTACCTGCCTCAGTTCAAACTATTCTGCGTAATCCTGCGTATATCGGTATGATCCGCTGGAATTTCAGGCCGCAGGTCAAGAAAATGATAGAAGGCAAAATGCAGAAAATACGGCCCAGAAAAAATCCTGATGACTGGGTTCTTGTAAAGGGACTTCACGAACCTATAATAGACATGACAACCTGGAACCTCGCGCAGGAATATCTAAAAGAGAACCCGCCAAAACCATGTCCAAGGGATATGGAAATCAAGAATCCTTTGGCTGGCATTGTAGTTTGCGGCATATGCGGCCGCCGCATGGTCCGCAGGCCATACAACGGCAAATACCCTGATACCCTTATATGCCATAATACAGCCTGCCAAAATGTAAGCTCACAACTTTCCATGGTGGAAAACCGACTGCTTGAAGCCCTGGAGGATTGGCTGAAAAAATATAAGTTGAACTGGAACCTGATGGATGATGACGAATCCGACCACAATATTCAAATAGAAGTCCTGAAAAAAGCCATCAATAAGACAGAAGAAGAGTTGACAACTTTGAAAAAACAGTTAAATAATATTTATGACCTACTTGAACAGGGAGTATATTCTACGGATACTTTCCTCGAGAGATCCAGGATCTTAAGCGAAAGAATTGAGGAAAACAAACAGACCAGAGAAAAGCTTATACAGGAACTTCAAAAGGAAGAGATGAGAGAAAAGAGCAAAAGATCAATTATTCCAAAGGTTGAAAGAGTCCTGGAGCTTTATAGGTCCACAGATGATCCGGCTTTCAAGAATGAGCTTTTAAAGGAAGTATTGGAGAAAGCCGTATACATAAAAACCGTCAACGGTCGCTGGCATCACAGGCCGGATGAATTTGAACTCGTTCTGTATCCCAAACTTCCAAAGCAGGAATAGTCATTGATAACCTATCGGTACTTAAGAACTTGCTCACTTTGAAATGATCGGCACCATGATCACCCAGCTTGTGAAGGACGTTCCTCCCAAGGAACTTGAAAGGATGGGATTTGGCTCAATTTACGCCATACATGGCAAAGGCGTCTATCCTTCCGACTCCAACGGCGTTCCGTTCACAGCCGCTTACATTGAATCCATGAGCGATCCCATCACAAATCTGAACGAAGACCTGGCAGCCGAACAGAAGGCGCGTTCCACCTACGAATTCCTGATCAATATGGCCGACGATCCCGATGTCATCGAACCGCTGCGCTTCCTGAGGGAACGGGAAGTGGTTCACTACCAGCGGTTCGGAGAGGCCCTTCGTATCGTTCAGGAAGCCATGCGCCGGAAGAAGATGTACTACAAGCCCAACAATCTGGCTGGTCTTGCCGCCAATCCCGATATGAAGGATATTTCCGAAAACGCGAATATCCCAAACCCGATTAACCCCAATCCCATCTCTCCGCTGAACATACATAATATACCCGGGCCCATTTTACCTGACACCAAGCAGGACAACAAAAAGAAGCAATAGCAGCAGGCGGTAGGTAATGAAGCAGACCTGAAAAAGGCCTGCTTTTTTGTTTGCCTTAGCGTATGTCGCCGGTCAATATCATTGTAAACCGGAACGAAAACTCGGCAGTTGGAAAAGAATATCGCTCCTTAGTATCAACCGCCGGAATCATTTTGATCCACTGGAGCCGGAAAGAATTGCCCCTGGAGGGGACGGATATTAAAAAATACTCCTTTCTGGCACTTATCATTAATCTTTCAGAAAGGAGTATTTTTTTGCCGACGTTTTACACAGCCCGCTTTTTTAAGCGCACATTGCTTTCTATACTTTAAATTTCGATACGGTTTCAATTAGTAATTCTGAGCTTGCTTTTGCTGATTCCGAAATTTTAATAACATCATTGGACATCTGTGCAATTTCTGATGCCCTCTGCGCTATGTTGGTTGCTCCCTGTGCCTCGTCATTTGCACCGCGGGCTATCTCTTCTATCGCTTTCACCATGTTCTGCATCGATGCAAGGAGCTGTTCACATGTAGCACTGAAATCGGTTATCATATCATTGATACTTGTTGACTTCTCACTGTATGTATCGCTCATGGTGACAAGCTGATCATAATCACTCAATACTTTCTTATCAATAAACTCCATGATTTCACTGGAACTGGCCGAAAGATTCTCAACGGCCGAAAGTATTATCTTGGTTATTTCCTGTATCTTCGTAACAGTATTCTTGGAATCTTCTGCCAGTTTGCGAATTTCTTCAGCAACAACTGTAAAGCCCTTTCCGGCTTCGCCTGCTCTTGCGGCTTCTATTGCGGCGTTTAATGCAAGTAAATTCGTCTGCGAGGTTATTCCTAAAATTGCCTCGGACAATTCATTGATTTGGTGTACAGCCTTTGATTGCTCAATGGCCTCCTGTAGATTGTTCTTTGTCCTGCTGTATAGTGCAAGCGCATTTTCTTTCGACAGAATTGCGTTTTGCCTCATTTCCTGCGACATCGTGTTCACATTGCCTACCGTGATAGCTCCTTCCTGGGCTTTTTGGGCAATCGAGCCAACAGCATTTTCCATTTCTATTGCGGTAGCATTCATTTCTTCAGTCGATGACGCAGACTCTTCCGTTCCTGCCGACAACTCCTCCGTCGTGGCAGAAACTTCTTCTATGTTCTTGTTGAGCTGCTCCATTTTTGCATTTATACTTGCAAGCTTTTCACCTACAGCAGCTGATTCCTCGGCAACTTTGATAATGATATTTCTTATGGATTGCTGCATCGTGTTGATAGCATTTGCTAGGAGCCCGGTTTCATCCTTCATTTTGAGCAGTTTATCGGGAATCGTCCCTGTAAAGTCCCCGGTGGCTACTACATTCAAATATTTGGAAGCCGCGGTAATGGGTTTTGAGATACTCGATGCCGCTATGTAGGCAATAGCTATACCAACCACAATTGAAATAATTCCGATAGTCAATAATGTCATTTCAAGCCATTGAACTTTCGCCATGACTTCTGTCTTCGGAGCTGTTATGGCCAAAGACCAGTCTGTCCCTTCAACGGGGGCAAACCCCATGTACTTTGTAACACCATTATAGGTATATTCGCCTACTCCCGTTTTTCCTTCAATCATTTGTTGTTCCAGTTTAACCAATGATTTCAACTCAGGGTCTTTTTTAACGTTTTCAAAGTTGTTATCCATTTTATATACAAAATCTGGATTATTATGGGCTACCGTCGTACCTTTGCTGTTAATCATGAAAGCAGCTCCATTTTCCCCATATTTAATATCATTGGTAATATTGCTCAGCTCAAGCCCATCGCGGATAGCAACCAGTACACCCTTGACTTTATTACCATCCTTGATTGGAACCGCGTAGGTTACTATTAATCTATCAAAACTGACTATAGGATCCGAAACAACCTTTTCACCGGCTAATGCCTTTTGAAAGAATTCTCTTGATGATATATCCAAAATATCCCCGTTTGTACTTTTTGCCTGACCTTTAGTATCAACAATATCCATCCTCAGATGGCCGCTTCTCTCCACTTCAGCTTTTAACAGCTTCAGCTTTTCATCCAAGGTTAATGTATCGCCTTTGATGACATCGGTTTCTGCCAATGCCGCCAGTGCGTTCAACTGAGACTCAACTCTTTCCGCGACAACCTTTGCCGCTTCTTTTGCCAGTTGGGTTAACGACTCGTCAATAGTTGACGAAACTGCGTTACGTGCTATTATGCTTGACACTACAAACAGTCCCCCGCATATAAGCAGCAACAGCGCTCCAAAACACAAAGCTAACTTGGTCTTAAGACTTCTTAGTCCCATTAAAAACCCTCCATTTGTTTATGTTTTTAATTTTGATTAATTTGAAAATAGACACCATATTTGAATCGATATTTTAGATTCGCATTGTTTAGATATATATTATAAAAAATCAATACAAAGATGTAAATAGTATCCAATACAATTTTATAGTCTATCAGCATCTGCTGGTTCAGGTTCATCATGTCAAACCTATATTCAACAGGACTTATGCCATGTTCTGGAGAAACACCATGAAAGGCTGAAGAATATCTCATTCTTAAGTCTTCCAAAGAAATCGTCACATACAGAATTGTCTGGTGAACAACCATTCCATGCCATTGATCCGATCAATCAGGTGTTTTTGATTCTTGATATCCAGCCTGATCATTGATACTTGCCGTCCCTGTCTGAGTGCAATTCATATTCGATGCCGCTGCTATTTAATCGGCTTTTTACCATCTTCGTCCATAGTATGACAAAAAAGAACCCCAGAATTCCTCCAATTGTATTGGCTATCATATCATCGATATCAAATGCACGCCCATGAGTCAGTGAAAATATCATTTCTATCACTTGCAGAGTTTCTAAAGCCAGTGAAAACAGAAATGAACCAAGCATTACTTTCCAAACATTGCTTTTTCTTATATTTATCGTGAGAAGACAGCCAAAAGGAAAGAACAATAATATATTGAGAATAAAGTTCTGCAAGTGATCCTTAAGTACGGGTAAGAAATAATCTTTTAACGATAAACCATTGGCAATGATTTCGTTGAAGATCTCAGCTACATGTAGCATGCAATAGAACGGCGTGAAATTGAATTCTAAATTACTAACCCCTATATATGCAAAGGATACATTTATCGGTAACTGAGTGATGGCGATAACAAGAACGATGTATGCAATTAACGATACTTTTTTTATGCGCGATCTCATTTTGCACCTCTGATTGAAATATCGAAAGTGAATGCATCCGGCGGTGCTTTCATCTTTCCGTATATTTTCCCCTCTGGTAATAGCATTTTTGAATTCTGCCTCTTCGGCTTTTGCTCCTTTAGCTTTGCATCTGCTTCTATCTTTTTCTGAGCTTATAATTTCCTTTCAGCCTCATTCTACGCTCTTGGCCCAGAAAGCCGCAAGCAGACCCTTCCATCTCAGGACATCACGAACTGCCCCCAACCACTCGCCTTCTGGGGACATCCTTGTGATTTCCGGAGTGACAAAGTCTGCCGGGTTATTCCCCAGGATTTCAGTTATAGCTGCTGTTGTCATGCAGATTTTCTATTTATTATCTCGGCAAATATTCGTGCCATATTATCACTCCAATTCGTATCATAAACATCCATAAGCAAGATATAAATCGACCCGAACACCCGTATTGGTTAATTATGAATCATTGACATAACATCTTCCAAATATTATGATGTGTAATAAATTGAAATTGCAGAAATGGCATTCACTTGTTTAAGGAACACATCAACACGGCAATGACTCCATCCTTATGCCAGAGGGAACCGTTCAAGGAAATTAACTTCGCCGCTAAAACAGAGGATGTTTCGTACTTCGGCAGAACCGCTGAAGAAATGCTTGAAGATAAAACACGGTAGGAAGTGGTGAAAAAGTAATGAAGGTAAAGAAATATATTATCATTGGCGCTATACTGGCCGTTTGCATAATTGCGGCAGGGGTACTGTTTATATCGGGGGCAAGTACTGCTGCCCGGCTGGAAAAACAATTGGAACTGGCCAATAAGTACCTACTGGATTTAGATTATGAAGCAGCCATATATGCCTTTGAAAAGGCTATCGAAATTGACCCCAAGAATGTGGATGCCAGACTTGGTTTGGCAAAGGCTTACGTAGCTGTTGGAAGGTCAGACGATGCCATAGCGGTATTGAGAGATGCAATGGAAATAAATCCAAAGAGACCTGAACCATACATTCAATTGGCTGAGATATATATTGGTCAGGGAGATTATTCAAAAGCCGTCAAAATACTTGAACAAGGGCTTCTATTTGTTGATAATGTTAACCTTAGCGGTATTCAGGCATTACTGGATCAACTGAAGCCACGAGCGCCAATGGCCTCAGTGGCTAGCGGTACATATGAAGAACCCATAACCGTAACGTTTGTAAACATAGCGGAGAACGACTTAGTCTACTACACTATGGATGGTACACCGCCCAATTCGCAATCCCGCCGTTATGAGGGTGGCATAGTACTGGCAAATGGCAGAACTACGCTTCGGGCCATTGCATACCGTAACGGAATCGCCGGCGAAGAAGCGATATATGAGTACACACTAAACATAAAACCGTATGCCGTAGCGTTTGAAGACAAGGTCTTTGAACGTGCCATCAGGAAGCTTATTGGTAAACCTGAGGGTGAGGTACTTAATACGGATTTACTGGATATAACCAATATAACAATTATTGGCGATGAGGTTGTTGATAATCGCCGGCAAGAATTCTATTTATATGAAAACGGGTACGAAATAGACGGTCAACAATATACAAAATCCGGGCAAATTCAAACGCTCAACGATTTAAAATGGTTCCCCAACCTTGTCGCGCTATCGGTAAATTTTAACGTGATTACTGATATCAGTGCATTGAAAGAATTAAAGAACTTAAGGACTCTAACGCTATATCACAACCAAATCAGCAACATCAGTGTGTTTAAGGAGTTGCCGAACCTTTCCTACTTGAATTTAGGCTGTAATCAAATCCGCGATCCCAGCGCATTAAAAGCTTTGACAAATCTCCAAGGCTTAGGTCTGAACGATAATCAAATCAGCGATATCAGCGCTCTGGAAGGGTTAGTGAAACTTGAATGGCTGAACTTATGGAATAACCAAATCAGCGATATCAGTGTTGTGAGGGAAATGAAAAATCTTGAATCTTTAATGTTGGAAAACAATGCAATACGTGATATCGATGCTTTAAGCCATCTTACCAATTTGAAAAGATTGGATTTATCCTATAACCAAATCAGCGATATTGGACCATTAAGCGGATTGACCAATCTTGAATCATTATACTTGCATGTTAATAAAATCAATGATATCAATCCACTGAGAGGGTTGACAAACCTTCAGATACTGAATTTATGGAATAACCCAATCAATGAAGCCCAAATCGAGGCACTGAAACAAGCATTGCCTAACACGGAAATCTCCAATTAGCAGTACAGTGCCATGATTACCTGTCATTGCGCCGGTGTTCCTGCCCATTCTGTTCATCAACACCAAGGATATGTTACAATTGAAAAAGCAAAAATAGAAGCGACAAGGCAATAAGGAAAGGCAGGCACAACGTTGAAGGCAGCAAGAATCTATCCGAAGGCCGTTATAACCGCCAAGGGAACGCGTTGGGTGGAAAACGGCCATCCTTGGATATACGAGGCAGAAGTCAAGGAATTGTCGTCGGAGCCGGAAAACGGCTCTCTGGTGGATGCTGTCAGCGAAAAGGGGAAGTATCTCGGAACGGGTTTTTACAGCAAACACAGCAAGATCCGCATCCGCCTGATATCCAGGAACGCCAATGACACGTTTGATGAAGCATTCTGGCGTCGGCGCATCCAGTATGCCTGGGATTACCGCAGGACGGTGATGCGGGATGATCTGTCATGTTGTCGCATCATCTTCGGCGAGGCGGATGGATTCCCCGGGCTGACCATGGATCGCTTCAACGATATTCTGGTCACGCAGACATTATCCATCGGCATGGAGCGCCTCAAGCCCGTGATCATCCCGGCGGCGGTAGAAATCCTGCGCAACTCCGGCGAAACGATTTCAGGCGTTTATGAGCGCAATGACGTCCCTATCCGCCAGTTGGAAGGCCTGGATGAATATAAAGGCTGGTACATGCCGGAAACCCTTGGAAAACCCGAGCATACCGTTACGCGGATTTGCGAAAACGGCATCTATTACGATGTGGATGTGGAAAACGGCCAGAAAACCGGGTTCTTTCTTGACCAGAAATACAACCGCCTTGCCGTGGCCCGTATTGCAAGGGATAAAAGGGTTCTGGACTGCTTCACCTATACGGGCTCCTTTGCCTTAAACGCTGCCGCCGGCGGCGCACTGTCGGTCACGGCGGTCGATGTGTCGGAATCCGCCATCCAAATGGCCAGGCATAATGCCATCGTCAACAACCTGCAGGATCGGATCACGTTCCAGACCGCGAACATTTTCGATTTGCTACCGGAACTTGAACGACAGGGCAAAAAGCCGTTCGATCTCATCATCCTGGATCCGCCCGCCTTTACGAAATCAAGAAAAACGGTTTCCAGTGCGGAGAAAGGGTACAAAGAGATCAATTACCGAGCGATGAAGCTCCTCCCCAGGGGCGGCTATCTCGCCACGGCTTCCTGCAGCCATTTTATGTCCCACGAAAAATTTGAAAAGATGCTTCTTTCCGCCGCCTCGGATGCCAAGGTGGAGCTCAAGCAGATAGAGGTCCGGCAGCAAAGCCCGGATCATCCTGTACTGTGGAACGTGCCTGAAACCGATTACCTGAAGTTTTATCTGTTCCAGGTGATTTGAAGACGCTCTTGTCGCGGATTTGGCAAGGATATACTGCGCCGAAACCTGTTTAAACATGCTGAAAACGCCGGCGGATACCGTCGGCGTTTCATATGTCACCAGATGAAATTATGCTGCGTTTTCTTTTCGCTTTTTTCCCTGAAATGCTCCCTGGTCAGCCTGATGACCACAGGGCTTAAGGCAAGCAGGGCGATCAGGTTCGGGATAGCCATGAAACCGTTCAGCATGTCTGCGATGTCCCAGACAAGCCCTATTTTCATCATGGCACCGATAACGACCACAATGACGAACACAACCTTATAAATACGTCCGGCTTTCGTTCCAAACAGGTATTCAAAGCAGCGGCTACCATACAGTGACCAGGTAAGCAGTGTGGACAACGCAAACAGCGTAATGCCAACGGCGACAATCAAGGCACCCATTTTATCTCCAAGGACAGTACCAAATGCTGTGGAAATGAGGGGTGTTCCGCCTTCACCACCCCAATCCGGGCTAACGCCTCCGCGGGCTGCTGAGGACAGCAGCACCAGCGCAGTCAAGGAACAGATGATAATGGTATCCATGAATACTTCAAAAATGCCGTACAGCCCTTGCATAATCGGGTTTTTCTCGCTGGTAGCCGCATGGGCCATCGGCGAAGAACCGAGACCGGCCTCATTGGAAAACACGCCGCGAGCAACGCCTTTCTGAATGATGGTCTTGGTAGTGATGCCCACAGCGCCACCGAATGCGGCTTGTACCGAGAAAGCGTTTCCGAATATCCAACTGAAAGCTGTGCCGATATAGCGACCGTTGCAAACCAGTACGATGACGGACGCGATAATGTAGATAACCGCCATGACGGGAACCAGTTTTTCCGCGACGGAACCAATTCGTTTGATTCCGCCCAGAAGAACCAGTGCACAAATGACCGCCATGATAATACCTATTATCAGACTGGACAAAGGGATGGTCTGATTAAACAGTTGAAAGCTGACGGCCGAGGTATTGCCGCCAAAAGTATCAATCGCGTTATTGACGGATGTGGCGATGGTGTTAACCTGCGCCATATTGCCAATACCGAAGGCAGCAAATGCGCCGAATACACAGAAGATGGAGCCCAGCCAGGCCCAGTTCCTGCCGAGCCCATTCTTTATATAGTACATTGGTCCTCCGACCCAGTCGCCCAGATCATTGCGCTCACGATATTGAACCGCCAGGACCGCTTCGGAATACTTGGTAGCCATTCCAAACAAAGCGGAAAGCCACATCCAGAACACGGCGCCGGGGCCGCCCGCAACAATGGCTCCCGTGACGCCTGCAATGTTGCCGGTACCGACAGTCGCAGCCAGCGCCGTCGTAACGGCCTGCCATGGGGAGATTTCACCCGCACCGATTTCGTGCCTCATGAACATCTTCCCGATGGTGTTTTTCATGACATAGCCGAAGTGTGAAAACTGAGGGAAACGCATGCGTATGCTAAGATAGATACCTGTGCCTACCAGAAGCACCAGCATGACCGGTCCCCATGCGAAGTTGTCAAGCTTGGTGATGATTTCGCTGAATGTCATGGTACATCTCCTTTAATTACGCGCTTTCCGCGAATTTCCATGAAAAAAGAAAAGCGTTCCGGGATACCGGAACGCAGACTTAGCCAAAACCGCCTGATCCATCCAGGCGCGGTTCAACCGTTCTGTCCTTTTGCCTGAGAGATTTGGCGCAGTTACGCCTTGCCCCTTCGGCCTCCACTGCAAGCGGATGTCTCCAGAACACCGTCTGCCGACAGTCCTTTTACCTGGTAGTATCGCTCCTTCGGTCGGGGATGTCCCCTGTCTCCTGTCGGTTTCAACCGGTAGCCGTTTGAACTTGAATTAGCTTACATTATACGCCAATCCGCCAAAATTACAATATGTTTTTTCAAAATAGTCTGATTTTCCTTATAATAAATTGAATGATTCCCCTTTGCCGTGACTGTCCGTTATTGTCAAGTTTGATGTTCTTCCTGCTGCGTAAGCTTTTTGAACCGATGGTAAGCTTCATCCCATGCTTCTGTATGTTGCGGTTCGTAGACATCCACCGGGAAGGATTCCCAGACCAGACGGCGCGCCTCGTTTAAATCTTTCACCTCGTTCCTGGCAATCAGCTGGCAGATGATATTGCCGATGGCCGTGGCTTCCACAGGTCCCGCCAGGACCGTTTTTCCTGAGCAGTCGGCTGTCAGCCGATTCAGGATTCTGTTCCTGCAACCTCCGCCCACAACATGGATGGCATTGAACCTGCGTCCTCTCACATGTTCCAGTTCCTCAGCCACCGCTCTGTATTTCAGGGCCAGGCTCTCAAGCACGCAGCGGATAATCCCTCCCTGGGATTTGGGCACTATCTGCCCGGTTCTCTCGCAATAGGCCTGCACTTTACGGGGCATGTCCCCCGGGGAGAAAAAGCTGTCATCATTTGGATCGATAAAGCACTGGAAAGGCGCGCTTTCCTCCGCCTGCCGGTCCATTTCGTCAAAGCTCAGGGCCTGTCCTTCCCTTTGCCAATACCGCCTGCATTCCTGGATGATCCACAGGCCCATAATATTCTTCAATACCCGCTTATTTCGGGTGACACCACCCTCATTGCTGAAGCTCCGACTGAATGTCATATCGTTGATCAGAGGCTCGTCGGATTCAATACCCATCAGCGACCATGTTCCGCTGCTTATGTAGGCATAATCCTCTCCCGAAACAGGAACGGCAGCAACAGCGCTGGCTGTGTCATGGCCGGCCACAGCGACGGCCTCCATTGAAGGCATATTCAGTTCTTTTAACACATCCTCTCTGACGGGGCCTACCCGCGTGCATGCGTTGATGATTTCCGTGATAATATGGACAGGTATTCCCATTAATTCCATCATTTCCTTGTCCCAATCGCCGGTATGCACATCCAGGAGCTGGCTCGTGCTGGCGATGGTGTATTCGGTTGACTTGACACCCGTCAGGAAATAGCGCAATAGATCCGGAATGAACAAAAGGGTTTCAGCCTTATCCAAAATATGGGGCTGCTGTCTTTTCGCAGCCATGAGCTGATATAAGGTATTGAACTTCATGAATTGAAGGCCGGCTCGTTCATACATCTGCTTCTTGGGACACAGCTTAAATGCGGTCTCTATCATGCCATCGGTCCTGTTATCGCGATAATGATAAGGATTCCCCAGCAGATCCCCGTTTGCGTCCAGAAGGCCATAATCCACGCCCCAGGTGTCTATGCCTATGCTGTCAGCCTTATACCCCATACCGGCGGTCTTCAGAATTCCCTGTTTGATCTCATGATAAAGCCTCAGAATGTCCCAATAAAGGCTACCATTCACCATAACCGGCTCATTGGGAAAGCGGTGGGTTTCCACCAGTTCCAGCCTGCTTCCGTCATAGCATCCGGCCATGGTTCTTCCGCTGCCGGCACCGAGGTCGACCGCGATCATGGTCAGTTTTTTCATCGTTACCCCCCCTTGTTTTCATTATACACAAAACATCTTAGGGTAGGAATATGAAAAGCCGCAAGGGATCAGTTTTTTTCGGGAGGTTTTTCATACCCTTGGGATTCTGCTATGTTTTCGGGCAGAGAGTCAAGTATCATGTCAACTGTTGTTTTGATTCGAAAAACATCCCTCCGGACACCAGATTACTGGCCTGCAGGACCGTATGGTGAATCGCTTTCCCGGAAAGCAAGATTTCAAATCCTTCATCTGAACAGGTATAATAGAAAATGGGAGGTCCTATGAAAAAGGTAGTTTTTCTGGTGGATATGAACGCCTTCTATATCAGCTGCGAAACCACCCGGCGTCCTGAGTTGGCCGGTATTCCTGCGGCTG
>ENA-UPSA01000540-UPSA01000540.1-bioreactor-metagenome-genome-assembly--contig:-NODE-540-length-53406-cov-628.211786_pt1 | contig 53406 bp, 39 predicted proteins | sample MGYA00238183_ERZ773288 | MGnify/ENA primary metagenome ERZ773288 (study PRJEB29028, sample SAMN07631243) | bioreactor metagenome | isolation source: Switchgrass digestor | place: USA: Dartmouth... | reverse complement strand
ATCGAATCAGCCGACATTACCGCAAAGGCGGCCGGGGAACTTGAATCCGCCGGAAAGGGAAGGATAAAGGTCGACCGGTATCTGCGTTCCGTTGACGACGACCATGTATATGTATTAGGCGACAACATGTTCTATATACCGCCGGACGAAGAACAGCCGGTGCCACAGGTGGTGGAAAACTGCGAGCAGAGCTCCGGCGTTGCGGCACACAATATATTCTGCGCCGTTACCGGCAAAGACGGGATGAAAGAATACAAGCCCGGTTTCCACGGGATAATGGTGAGCATTGGCGGACGCTACGGCGTTGCATATGTAGGTACCGCGAAGAAAAAGATCAGCCTTGCGTCGTTCTTTGCGATGTTCGTCAAGCATTTCATCAATATGGTCTATTTCGTGCAGCTGCTTGGCTGGAACAAGGTCTTCAGCTATATGAAGAAGGAGTTCTTTACGATAAGGCATTGCAGGAGCTTCGTGGGCGGACATTTCTCGAACAGGACGCCAAGCTTCCTGCTGGTGCCGCTGAGGATATGGCTCGGCGCCGTATGGGTATTTGAAGGCGTCAAAAAGATACTGGAGGGATGGTTCGTTTCGCCGAAACTCGCAGGATTCTTCAATGGCGCTAACCAGTGGTACAACAGTATATTGAGCGGCGCCGGCGGAGCGGCCGACGGGACGAGCGGCGCCACACCGGCAGCGGCCGATGCTGTGAGCCAGGCGACCGGGGCTGTTGCCGACGCGGTCAGTTCGGCCACGGGAGCGGTGGCTGATGCGTTAAGCTCAGCTGCAAGCGCAGTGGCGGATGCGGTCAGTTCGGCTACTGCAGTGGCTGCAGATGCGGCAAGTACTGCGACCCCGGCGGCCGAAGCTGTGAGTTCGATCGGAAAAGCAATAATCAATTTCGATTTCCTCGGTTTGTTCAAGGTGCTGTTCGTAAGCGGCAAGGATCCGATGGACGCCGCTTTGAGCGATTATGCGTTCAGGCTGGATGTGCCCCTGATCAACCGTATTATAAATGATCTTATACTTCCGAGCGAGCGCTTTACGATGTTTATGCAGATAGCCATCGTGCTGGCTGAGATCCTGATCGGCCTTGCCCTGATCGGAGGTCTGTTCACAACGCCGGCTTCGGCAGCATCACTCGTACTGCAGGCGATGTTCGTGACCACCACAGGCTTATACCTGACGACATTCTGGATGGTCTTTGCGGGCATCGCGGTCCTGGTGGGCGGAGGCAGGATATTCGGGCTTGACTATTATGTCATGCCCGCTCTGAAGGAAAAATGGAAGAATGTGAAATGGGTAAGAAAGTGGTATTTGTATAATGACTGACGGGGTTGTAACAGGGAGCATGACCGGCCTGGTCAGGGCGGACGGCAGCGGTTCGGCTGAAAAGAAGGCCGTTGAAAAGAAGTTTGTCGATTTTGAAAGCGCTCTTTCGCTTACCGGGGAAGAGGTCGACAGGGCGCTTTTATCTTCGCCTGCCGTAGTCCGGACATATACGAGCCACCTGGCGCTTGCAAGGGGGAAATTTTTCCGGGCAGTTTCACTGCTTACCTGCGCTATGAACAGTGACAGCCTGATAGACGAAAATGCGGTAAAACTGGCGGCAGCGGTCGAGGTTCTGCACCTTGCAACGCTGGTCCATGATGACGTTATCGATGACGCGGACATCAGGCGCGGACTGCCGACACTGCAGAAGAAATTCGGAAAGCGGACCGCGGTGATATGCGGCGATTACCTTCTGAGCAGGGCTTTACAGATCGCGGCGTCGATCGAAAATAAAAAAGATTATCTCGATATCGATGTTCCGGATTATGTGGCAAGGATATGCGCAGGCGAACTGAGTGAGCAGATAAATACCGGGAATTACGGCCTTTCGATATATCGGTATCTCAAAATAATCGCAGGGAAGACAGCGGCGCTGTTCGAGGCATCGTTTTATGCAGGTGCCGTCCTTTCCGGCTGCGATCGTTCCGAGTACAGGGCATACAAAAAACTGGGGTACTATCTGGGCATGATTTTCCAACTGACGGATGACTGTATGGATTTTGAGGCGACGGAAAGCGTTGCGCAAAAGCCCGTGCAGTCCGATTTCGAAAAAGGCGTGGTGACTCTGCCCGTTATCCGTGCCCTGCAGACGGATGCGGGCCTTAAGGAGAAAGCCGCCAGGAAAGAGGTGTCTGCAGACGAGATCGGCCGGGCTGTTGTCAGGGCCGGAGGCCTGGACTTTACAAAGCTGGTGGCAAAAAGGTACCACAGTAAATATATGAAGCTGCTGGACGGGCTCGATGCGCCGGACGAGAAAAAGAGAAGGTTGGCAGAGCTTGTAGACCGGGCGTTGAACAGGTAGGGCCGCAGTTCCGTGGATACGGTTTTGCACGGCAGCTACAGGTTCTGTACAGTTGATGCATGTATAATCAGCAAAATGGTAAGCTGAGTGTACAAAATTCGAATTGTTGCGGCTAAAAACAGTGAAAACATTGTAACTTGTCAATAAACGGGTTACATAATGTAAAGTTCCATTGCATTATGGGGCTTGATACCTAAATGATTGAGCAAACATTCATACAACAATCAAAATTTTGTACACCCTTGTCCTTATTTCCCGGGGAAATAAATGCATGGACAGGAAACCATGCATACCGTAAATGGAGACACTAGATGCCTGAGGACAGTGATTACTGAAACGGGAACCGCTACTGACAGTGATAATTGAGACGGAAACTGCTACTGACTGTGATTACTGAAACGGAAACCGCAACGGAAAGAAAAGCATACCGGAAACAACGGAAAGAAACGTATACCGGAAAGAAAGCCGGGGAGTTCATAAGTCAGAGCATAATTCAGAGAATTATAGGATTTCAGAAACGAATCTCAGGAGAGAGGTGCATGAGAAGTTTTGATTAAGCGGTTTTTGAGCTATGTTGAGATCAAAACGAAAATAACAAGCACATTTGCCTTCATGCTGACCATTGCGTTCCTGCTGTACAGCGGCCGGCCGATCGACTGGCTGAGGACGCTGGTATTCTTCCTCGCCATGTTTTTGTTCGATTTGACCACTACAGCCATCAACAACTATATTGATACGAAGACCAACGAACAGGTGCTCCAGTTCGAAAGGCGCACCGCCCTGACTATTATCCTGATACTGTTTACAATCAGCACCGCGCTGGGTTTGTACCTGGCATACCTGACAGACGTCGTGGTGCTGCTTCTGGGCGGATTGTGCTTCCTGACAGGCGTGTTTTATACATACGGCCCAGTGCCGATATCAAGGATGCCGCTGGGTGAAGTGATGTCGGGACTGTTTTACGGGTTGTTCATACCATTCCTGCTACTTTATATCAACATGCCGGAGGGGACATACCTTACGCTCGGGCTGGGATGGGAGAGCATCAGGCTCGAACTTAATGTCATGCCCCTGATATCGGTCCTGCTGCTTGCGGTGACTCCGATGTGTACTACGGCCAATATAATGCTTGCGAACAATACATGTGATGTCGAAAAGGACGTGAAGGTCAGAAGGTACACATTGCCCTATTATCTTGGCAAAAAGGCCCTGTGGCTGTTTGCGCTCCTGTATTATGCGTGTTATGCCTCTATCGTGGCCATGGTCGTGCTCAGGATACTTTCGCCTGTTTGCCTTGTTTCGCTGCTGACCATCATTCCTGTCCAGCGGAACATCAATATATTCATGGAACGCCAGGATAAAGCCTCTACTTTTATAACCTCCATCAAAAACTACATAATAATAATGGGATCGCTGACCATCACGGTGTTTGTCAGCGCTGCGCTGTAACCGGCAGGATGGCTTGCGCTGCAGTCGATGGGCAGAACATCGGGATAACAGGCGGATACCTGTATTACAAACAGACACTTTAATTATGGACAGAACCGTCATATCAGCAGGCCCGGCATCAACTGACTGCACAAAAAATGGGAAATCTGCGTGTTTATGCGTCATGTCTGAGGGTATATATTATCAAGCACGGTGGAAGGGTAAAGCCATGAAGCTGTTCAAGAAAACCGACATCCTGATAATTGCGGTGATCATCGCTGCGGCAGCGGCGATATGGTATTTTTACAGCAATGCGGTTTCAGGCAGACCGGTCAAAGCGGAGATATACTACTACTCGGACCTGGTCGGAACGGTTGAGCTTGAGCCCGGACCGGAAAGGATATTTTCGATCCCGCAGGACGAGGATGTGGTTTTGATGATCGATACGGACGGGAGCATCAGGTTCATCGAGTCCGATTGCCCGGACAAGATCTGCATCAGGACAGGCAGGTTGCGTCTGGCAGGCCAGAGTGCCGCTTGCCTGCCCAATGGCGTGATCGTGAAGATCGTACCGGCGGACGGATGGAAGGAAAGCGATCCTGATATAGTGATCGGAAGCAGGGGAGGACAATGAGCAAAGCAAACGGCGGACCATTGGCATGGAACGGAAGTGATCGCGTTTTGGCAGAAAAGAAAAGCAACGGCATATTTAACGATCCCGCATCCGTGGACGGCGCCAGGAATGAGTCGCGAAGGACAAGGAAGCTGGTGCTTTCGGGGATGATATTCGCGCTTGCCCTGGTCCTGTCGATCGTTGAGAACGCGTTCCCGCCGCTGCCGCTGCCGGTGCCCGGCGTCAAATTCGGACTGTCGAACATTGCAGTAATGTATGCGCTGTTTTTCCTTTCGAGAGGCCAGGCATACTCCATAGCTGTCCTGAAGAGCCTGTTCGTTTTCATGACGCGAGGCCTGATCGCAGGAATACTGAGCCTTTCGGGTGGAATACTATCCTTGACGGTCATGCTGCTGGTAATGGTACTGTTCAGGGACAAAGCATCATACACGGCCATAAGTATATCAGGAGCCATAGCTCATAATACGGGACAGTTCATTGCGGTTTCATTTATTTACACCGGTATGTATTTATGGGCATATCTGCCGGTGCTGCTCGTGTCCGGCGTTATCGCGGGCATCGTCACAGCCGTGCTGCTGAGGTTTATTATACCGGCCTTCGAAAGGCTGCGTTTATAATATTGCACAGAATTTGACGGAGGAAAACAAGTAGTATTGGAGGGGCTATTTATGAAAAAGATTTTAGCACTTGTCATGAGTATGGCTTTAGTAATGTTTGTACTTGCCGGATGCGGCAAGGGCGCAACGGAAACTCCCGGAGGCAACGGAGGCGGTGTTGCGCCTGGCGGCAGTGACGGCGGCGGCAATGCTGCGGCCGGAGATCTTAAAACAGGCTTCGCAGTCATAACATCGATCACCAAATCCACAGATGCAGGCGACAATCCCGGCCTCGCACAGGTCGATTCGACGGTTGCCGCTGTGACGGTCGACGCCCAGGGAAAGATAGTCAACGCAGTTTTCGATGCGGTACAGACGAAAATCAATTTCACTGCCGAAGGCAAGATAACGACGCCTCTTGACACCAATGTGAGGACCAAGCAGGAACTTAAGACGGAATACGGCATGAGCAAGGCTTCAGGTATCGGGAAGGATTGGAATGAGCAGGCCGATGCTTTCGCGGAGTATGTAAAGGGCAAGACCATCAGTGAAGTGAAAGGGATAGCGCTGAACGACTCCGGAGCACCTGCCGACGCCGAACTGTCTTCATCTGTGACGATGCATGTCACGGACCTGATCGCAGTGCTGGAGAAAGCAGTGAACAATGCACAGGCTTTGGGCGCAAAGCCGGGTGACAAACTGGGCCTCGGCATCGTGACCACCATCAGCAATTCTGCTGACGCCACGGCTGGCAAGGACGGCGTCGCCCAGGCATATTCGATCTATACCGCGGCTACATTCGGCGCTGACGGTAAAATCACCAGCAGCATAATCGACGGTTCCCAGTCAAATGTCAATTTCAATACATCGGGGAAGATCACTACCGACCTGCAGAATGCCAACCTGCAGACAAAGAACGAACTGGGAGACCAATACGGCATGAGGAAGGCATCCGGCATCGGTAAGGAATGGAATGAACAGGCCGCTGCATTTGCGGAATATGTAAAAGGCAAGACTATAAGCGAGGTAAAGGGCATATCCCTGAATGAAGAGGGCAGGCCTGCGGAAGCCGATCTGACAAGCTCTGTGACAGTGCATGTGACAGACTTCATCTCGGTACTCGAAAAGGCTTCACAGAACGCAAGATAGAAAAATCGGCGATTTTGTGGTAATATTGGTCAGAGAGGCATGATTTTTGCCTCTCTGATTTATTTTATCGTAAAGAAAGGATAGTAATGAGCCCCGGGAACTATAATACGGGTCCTGTATAAGACGCATGATGTGATGGGTTCCATATCGGGTATGAAAGATTTCGCACCAGGCGGAAAGTTATATTGATTGAAAGTGATGAACCAGGACATGACAGGCGATAAAAAGGAAATGTTATTGAAAGATTTCATGTTCAGTGTGTTAGGTAGGGAAAAAGCATTGTTCAGCAGGAAGAGAACTGGCCGGAAGACAATCGGCGAATTAGCTTCGCTGATAATGAGCGTTGTTCTTGTAACAGCCATGCCTTCGAGCCTGGCCGGATGCGGCGCAAAAAAGCCTGTACGCTATGAGGCTACTTTTCTCAGGCTGTTCGATACCAAGACGACCATAATAGCCTATATGGATGATAAAGAAGAGTTTGCAAGGTATTCGCAGCTGATATATGACAATCTTGAGGAGTACCACAAACTCTACGATATCTACAACAACTATGAAGGGATCAGCAATATCAAAACAATAAATGACATGGCGGGCAAGGCGCCGGTCAAGGTCGACAAAAGAATAATCGACCTTTTGGAATATGCGAAGGAATGGTATGAGAAGACCGACGGCGAAATGAACGTAGCTTTCGGTGCGGTGCTGCGGATCTGGCATGATTACAGGGAAAGGGGCATGGAAGACCCGGATTCTGCGGAACTGCCGCCGATGGAAGATTTGGTGGAAGCTTCGAAGCATACAGATATAAACAAAGTAATAATAGATGAGGAAGCGTCCACGGTATTCCTGGCAGACCCTGAGATGAGCCTGGATGTCGGGGCGATAGCAAAAGGGTATGCCGTAGAGCAGGTGAGCAGAATTGCTGCAGAAAACGGTTTCACTTCAGGACTCATCAGCGTCGGGGGCAACGTCCGCGCCATCGGCTCCAAAGATGGTGAAGGAAAGCCATGGAACGTGGGAATCCAGAATCCGGATCCCGGAGAAGGCAGCAATGAGATCCATGTATTGGACGTCGTCGATGCTTCAGTAGTCACCAGCGGCGTATACGAAAGGTACTATACTGTCGAAGGGAAGAATTACCACCACATCATAGACCCTGATACGCTTTATCCGTCAGACGAGTTCAAGTCCGTATCGATAGTCTGCAAAGACTCGGGGATGGCGGATGCATTGTCTACGGCTGTTTTCAACATGTCTCTTGATGAAGGCATGGAATTCATCGAATCGATCCCGGACACGGAAGCGTTCTGGGTGCTGAGCAGCGGAGAACTCAAATATTCGAGCCATTTCAGGGACTATATCAAAAAATAGGGATTTGCGTCGGAAGCAAAGTTATAAAACACATGAGCATTGGGAAATGCTAATATAAGTTTGTACGGTTTCAGCCTGCGCCACAGGCGTTTGAGACAAAAGCGGAACCGGTATACAAAATGCAAAAAACATATTTTCAAAAATTAATATTATGTTATAATGGTATGGGTTATCGGCTGGATTTCTCTTTTTTGAGATGCGATCCAATAATTACATAATACATAAATGGAGGTAAGTATGACGAAGTATGTTTATTTGTTCAGTGAAGGCAACGCCTCGATGAGAGAGCTTCTCGGAGGTAAAGGCGCCAATCTTGCAGAAATGACAGGCCTCGGCCTTCCGGTGCCAAGAGGGTTTACAGTGACAACGGAAGCCTGTACCAGATATTATAACGATGGACAGGTGATCGCAAAGGATATCGAGGAGCAGATATATGAAGCTCTGGGTAAAATGGAAAAGATAGTCGAGAAGAAATTCGGAGACCCGTCGAATCCTTTGCTCGTATCGGTGAGATCCGGAGCCAGGGTCTCGATGCCCGGCATGATGGACACCATACTGAACCTCGGCCTCAATGACGAAGTCGTTGTTGGCCTTGCCAAACTCACCAGCAACGAAAGGTTTGCTTATGACAGCTACAGAAGGTTCATCCAGATGTTCAGCGACGTCGTCATGGAGATCGAGAAGTCGAAATTCGAGGCTATCCTCGACGATGTCAAGGAAGCGAAGAATGCGAAACTCGATACCGATCTGGATGCTGACGACCTGAAAGAAGTAGTCAGGAGATTCAAGGAACTGTACAAAAAGGAAAAAGGGACCGAGTTCCCGCAGGATCCCAGGACACAGCTCATGGAAGCCGTAAAGGCCGTCTTCCGTTCATGGAACAACCCGAGAGCCATCGTTTACAGGAGGCTCAATGATATCCCGGGCGACTGGGGCACTGCAGTAAACGTACAGGAAATGGTCTATGGAAATATGGGCAACGATTCCGGGACAGGCGTCGCATTCACGAGGAACCCGTCCACCGGCGAAAAGAAACTGTACGGCGAATTCCTGATGAATGCCCAGGGAGAAGACGTCGTTGCCGGTATCAGGACTCCCCAGTCCATAGATACTCTCAAAGAGGTAAACCCTGATGTTTACAACCAGTTTGCAAAGATAGCCGAGACACTCGAAAAGCATTATAAGGACATGCAGGATATGGAGTTCACCATCGAGAGAGGAAAGCTCTTCATGCTACAGACCAGGAACGGCAAGAGGACTGCTGCTGCCGCCCTGAAGATAGCTGTCGACCTGGTGAATGAGGGAATGATCACTAAAGAAGAGGCTATCCTGAAGGTTGAACCGAAGCAGCTGGATACACTGCTGCATCCGGCTTTCGAGCAGAAAGCGCTGAAAGCTGCCAAGCCTATTGCAAAAGGTCTTCCTGCATCACCAGGAGCTGCAACCGGCAAGATCTATTTCACTGCTGAAGATGCTGTGAATGCATTCAATAACGGAGAGAAAAAAGTAGTGCTCGTAAGGCTTGAAACCTCGCCTGAAGATATCGAGGGCATGCATGTTTCCCAGGGTATCCTGACGGGACGCGGCGGTATGACATCCCATGCGGCTGTCGTTGCCCGCGGTATGGGAAGATGCTGCGTTGCAGGCTGCAGCGAGATCAAGATCAACGAGCATGAAAAGTATTTCGTTGACAAGAACGGAAAGAAGTACGTAGAAGGCGACTGGATCTCACTGGACGGCTCCACCGGAAACGTATACGGCGAACAGCTTCCGACAGTCGATCCTGAAATGGCGGGCGACTTTGCAACACTTATGTCATGGGCAGACGAGATCAGGGCCCTGAAGGTAAGGACCAATGCGGATACACCCAAGGATGCCGCAGTTGCGGTCAGGTTCGGTGCAGAAGGAATAGGCCTGTGCCGTACCGAGCATATGTTCTTTGAATCCGACAGGATATTCGCATTCAGGCAAATGATCGTCTCAAGCAATGCCGAACAGAGGAAGAAGGCCCTTGAAAAGATCCTGCCGATGCAGAGAGGCGATTTCGAAGCACTCTTTACTGCGATGAAGGGTCATCCTGTGACCATAAGGCTGCTGGATCCTCCGCTGCATGAATTCCTGCCCCAGGACGAGGGAGAGATCAAAGAACTGGCCGATGAACTCGGCATCTCTGCTGATGAGCTCAAGAACGTCATAAAGAACCTGCACGAACTCAACCCGATGATGGGCCACAGGGGCTGCCGTCTGGCCGTCTCATATCCTGAGATCGCCGAAATGCAGACAAGGGCTATCATCGAAGCTGCGATAAACGTCAATAAGAAGGGCATGAATGTGACTCCTGAGATCATGATCCCGCTGGTTTGCGAACTCAAGGAGATGAAGTTCGTCAAGGATATCATTGTAAAGACTGCTGACGCCGTCATCAAGGAAGCCGGAGTCAGCCTGGAATACAAGGTCGGAACAATGATCGAGATCCCGAGGGCAGCTTTGCTGGCTGATGAGATCGCAAAAGAAGCAGAGTTCTTCTCCTTCGGTACAAACGACCTGACCCAGATGACTTACGGCCTGAGCCGTGACGACGCCGGAAGGATCCTTGAAGATTACTACCAGGCAAAGATATTCGAATTCGACCCGACTGCAAGGATAGACCAGTCAGGCGTCGGCAAGCTGATGAAGATAGCTGTCGAGGGCGGAAAGGCAACAAGGCCCGACATCAAGCTCGGCATCTGCGGAGAGCACGGCGGAGATCCGTCATCAATAGAGTTCTGCCATAACATCGGCCTGAACTATGTTTCATGCTCGCCGTTCCGTGTGCCGATAGCAAGGCTTGCAGCCGCACAGGCGCAGGTCAAGAATCCGAGGAGCAAATAAATGAAACGGTGAACCTGGTGTATCAGGCAATCAAAAACCGGTATGGCATATAATGCTGTACCGGTTTTTCATATACTTTAGCGGTCGGACTTATGGCGAAGGTCTCGTCTATCTGTGGAATGCTTTCACACACTCGTATACCTGATCTTTCCTGCGTAAAATTTTTCTTATACCTGTTTAAAGAAAATCCCGCTTTGAACAGGTATGTTCATGAAAGGTTCTGTCATAAATTCACATTCGCCCGGGAATGGTTCTGCTCTGAGGCGCTGATTTCATCCAAAGTATGTCTGCATTTGCAATAATTCCTCAGATAGTCCACTGGTTATGGATGATGCCTGACAGTTTCCAGCCGCCTTTATATTCTTCGAACACCAGCCTGAGGCTTTGCCAGTCCATGCCCTCATACTTCGGGTCAAATCCTGAGAAGTAGTATTCCACGATGATCGAACCGGGGTAGGCTTCAAACTGGTTTTCAACAGCGTTTCCATAGCTGAGCACTTCATTGTATCCGATCTTTTCAGCATTGGCGAAGTCATTTGAATAAACGAAAACATCGTAATATTCGGCGGGCGTCAGGATGATCTCATCGCCTGTGCCGTCGTAATAGCCCCACATATATTTCTTTTTGTCATTGAAGAAGTTTTTGACTTCTTCTGCAGTGAATACCAGGTCCTGCTTCAGATCAACAGAAGTATAGGGGGTGAACCTCAGACCGTTCACGGGATGTACAAAGTCCGAGATGGCTTGCGCGTCTTTGGCTTTAAGGGCCTGGATGACCTTAGCTGCAGTTGCTTTTATGATCTTTTCGGCATATTCAGGTTTAATGATCCCGTTTTCATCATAAAGCAGTTCCTTGTCGATCTCGTCGGCCGGAGAACCATCCTTGCTGTCATTGGTCCCATCAGTGGCATCGCCGGTCTCATCGGTACCGTTTCCGGCTGTGTTTCCGTCCTTCTGATCTTCGCCGTCTTTTGCCTGGCCATTGTCAGTCTGCTCCTGCGGGGCAGGTTCATGATTTGTTTCTCCATCCCTGCCGCGTACGTAGCGGTCATATATCATGAGCGCTGCAGTAACGACGACAGCACAAATGACTATTGTTGCGATGATGTTCTTCAATGTTTTGCTCATTATAGAGTACCTCCGTATGTTCATATAATACAATGACGAAAACCACAGGATATTGTTCCGTGCATGCAAATCCACTATGCTGCCTTGAATGCAATGTATAATCCTGGTCATGAACTTCGATTTTTCCCATGTCGTCTATTATATCAGTTATTATTTCTGGAAATAGAGTAAAATATTATAAAAAAGTGTTTCATTGGGTATTTCCTGATCATGGTATTGCTGCTCATACCAGGGTGTTCCGTAAATAAGGACTTAGAGAAGGACAGCCGGCAGCAAACTGACCGTCTTGTTCAGGAAAATCGCCGGCAGATCGCGGATCAGGATGGATGCAAAAACACGAGACAGACGGATCATGACCGATTCCCGACGACCTTTGGTTTGTCAGTACAGGGTGGTGCAGTTATTCGATGCTCCACCCTGTTTTATGCCTGAATATGCTCAGATTTGCAAATTCTATGAAGGATATTGATATAATTTGTTGAATAAATAAATATGAGTTTTTGCTGTAAATGGAGAATCATTGCAAAATTTTAACGAAAGCAGAGAGAAACGTAATGCCATGCAGAAGAGGCCAGGTCAGCAGATATAATGGATCGCTCAGGTCTTCCGGCCCGTTTATGGGAGGCGCGGGCAGTCATCCAGCCCTCAGGACGGCGGTACGTGTCATTGCCGTTTCCCTGCTGCTGTGTGCTGCAATGATGATACCCTTTGCTTCAGCAGCGCCGGAAGATGAGCCGGACAGCGTGCTGGTCATCCATTCATACGACCAGGGGCTTGCCTGGACGTACAGGCAGAACGAAGGGATACTCAATACTCTTGCCGGCGCCGAAGAAAGCCTGCAGGTATATGTGGAATACATGGATAGCAGAAACTACCCGGACAGCGGGAATCTCGAGCGGTTCAGGGAATACTGCCGCTACAAGTATTCGGACAGGGAGATCGATATCGTTATAACCACGGACGAGGCCGCGCTCCGGTTTGCCCTGGACAACCGCGCCGAACTGTTTTCGGATGCGCCTGTCGTTTTCTCGGGTGTAAGCGAGTCAGCGGCAAAAGAGATCATCGGCGACAGGACGGGCGTAACGGGCATTGTTGAGGAGATCGACGCGGTCGGCACTGTGAAGGCGGCTTTTGGGATAAATCCCGGCATAAAGAAAATATACGTCATTTTTGACGACAGCGCCAACAGCGTCATACAGGGCCAATCAGCCCTGGAGGCAATAAAGGAATATGCGGCGAAGAAGGAAGTGGTCGCGCTGAACGGCAGCGACACTAAAAAAGTACTGGATTCGGTCAGCAATGCGGAAGATAACAGCATAGTAATATTTTCAGCGCTGACAGCAGGAAATGCTGCAGATATGTCCGGGTTCAACCGTTTTTGCGCCGCCCTGGGCAGGGAAAGCAGGGCGCCTGTCTATCAACTGTATGATACGGGGTTTGGAAACGGCGCGGTTGGCGGGAGCATGGTTTCAGGCGCAGTGCAGGGTGAAGAAGCTGCAAAACTTGCATTGAGGATACTTGAAGGCGAAGATATATCGGGAATGCCCTTCGAAAAGAAGAATACGACCAGGTATGTGTTCGATTACAAGGCGCTTCAGCGTTTTAACATCGATACGGCCCTGCTGCCTCCGGGCAGTGAGATCATAAACAAGCCCGGGTCGTATCTTAAGGATCACAGGAACACGGTCCTTGTCGCCGTAGTCGTAATAGTAATGCTGCTTATTTTCATCACCGTCCTGCTGTTCTATCTTAAAAGGCTTCAGACGATGAAAAAAGAGCTTTCGCAAAGCAATGAAAAACTGACGGGACTGTATGAGGACCTGTCCCTTGCCAGCAGGAAACTCAAGAAGCAGTATGATGAACTGATGGCGGTCCAGAAGGATCTGAGCATAAGCGAGTACAGGTTTGAACTGCTTTTTGAAAAAATGATGGACGGGTTCTTCATATTTGAACCCGTGTGCAATTCGGCGGGCAAAATAGTCGATATCCGTTTCCTGATGGTGAACCCCGGATTCTTCCGGAATTTTGGCATGGAAAATACGATGGTCGTCGGCAAGACATGGCTTGAGGTTTTCGGAAGTCCGAACAGGAACCTGGCGCGTTACCAGAATCTGCTCGAAACGGGGCGGTCGGAGAGGTTCGAGACTTATGATCCCCAGAGCAGGAAGTATTACCTTGTGGAAATGTTTTTGATCAAAGAGAACCAGATAGGGGTAATATTCGAGAATATCACGGACTACAAAAAAGCGCTGAAAGAGGTCAGAAAGCTCAACGCCGAACTTGAAAAACGCGTGGCCGACAGGACTGCAAAGCTGAGGGAGGCGGTGGCTGAACTGGAGTCCTTTGCCTACACGGTATCGCATGATATGAAATCGCCGATGAGGGCTGTTGACGGTTATGTCCAGATACTTCTCGAGGACTTCGGGGACAAGCTTGACAGTGATGCGGTCCAGATGCTGAACAATATACGTACCATAAGCAGGGAATCCATCGATATGATCAATATGATACTGCAGTATTCGAAGACATCTGCGGCGGTACTGAACAAAGAGCCGGTAGATATGGAGGCGCTGGTAACCGAAGTGTTCAGCGAACTGAAACTGGCATATCCGGACAGGAATATCAGGCTGGCCATCGAGACCAGCTTGCCGCGCGTTTGCGTGGACCGTATCCTGTTCAGGCAACTGCTCCAGAATGTAATATCGAACTCGATGAAGTTTACCGCCGCCAGGGAGAAGGCCTTTATAGCCGTCGGCTGCACTATCACGCAGGACAATTATGTATTCTATATCAGGGACAACGGCATCGGCTTCGATATGAAGTATTCAGGCAAGCTTTTCGGATTGTTCCAGAGGCTGCACACATCCGACGAATTTGAGGGCAGCGGTATCGGACTGGTTACTGTAAAGAAAATAATTGAGAAACATGACGGAAAGGTTTGGATAGAAGGCAAGGTTGACGAGGGAGCGACCGTATATTTCACATTGCCGCTGGAGGCTTCGGCCCAGTGAACCGCCTGGCTTTCTATAGCCGGTGTAAGCCGCAGGGCATCTTATTGGTTACGATAGTGACTGGAAAGAAAGGATGATCGTGATCTATGATGAAAGACAGAAGCAAAACAGCATTAAGAATTGCGTTGATCTATATGATCGCAGGCGTTTTCTGGATAGTCCTGACCGACAGCCTGTTAAGCCTGCTTACAGCCGACAAAAGCAACTTTTCATGGATCAGCATAGTAAAAGGTTTGGTTTTCGTTGCCGTATCGGCAGCCATTGTTTATATGCTCGTGCAGAACCTGCTCAAAAGGCTGATGGAACTTGAGATAGAACTGCTTCACGCCAGCAATGAGATGGAAGGTTCGAAAAAGGAAGCGGCTATGTCATACGAGCAGATGATCGCGATAAAAAAGAAGCTGTATGACTTGGCATATTTCGATCAGCTCACAGGGCTGCGCAACCGGATGTCGCTACACGAGGATATGGAGAAAATAATCGGCACCGACAGGAAATTCGCGCTGATTTTTATGGATATAGACAATTTTAAATATGTAAATGATACACTGGGGCACTCTTTCGGAAACCTGATCCTTAAGGAGATAAGCGGCAAACTGGCCGGTCTCATGGAGGAATACTGCGATCTGTACAGATTGGCAGGAGACAAGTTCATCGTTGTTTATAAAGATATAAAGGGCATCCTGGATATCGAACAGTTCGCGCTTAAAATACTCAAGAGTTTCAAAGAGGCGGTAGTTGTTGAGGAAAAATCATTCTACCATTCTGTGAGCATAGGCGTTTCTATATATCCTGAACACGGAGAAACGGTCAATGATCTGCTTAAATGCGCCGAGATAGCGCTTTTCAAGGCCAAGGAATCCGGCAGGAACAGGATCGTCATTTACCGTGAATCGATGGTTTCCGCTGTCAATGAATGGGTTGATACAGAGAGGTACCTGAGGAGCGCGCTTGAGAAGAGTGAGTTCGAACTTTACTTCCAGCCGCAGTACAGCGTCGGGAAGGATGAGATTTCGGGATTTGAGGCGCTTATCAGGTGGAGGAACGATGAAATGGGCTTCGTCATGCCGAGCAAGTTCCTGAAAGTGGCGGAAGATACCAATATGATAGTTTCGATAGGAGAATGGGTGCTGAGGAACGCATGTATATTCCTGAAAAGACTGCAGCAGGAGGGATTCGGCGACAGGACTGTTTCCGTGAATGTGTCGAAGATGCAGATACTTCAGGATGATTTTGCAGATTCGGTCCTGGAAATCGTAGAAATCGCCGATATCGATCCTCACAATCTTGAGATCGAGGTGCCGGAAAGCATCCTCATCGAGTATTACGATCTGGTGGCCGAAAAGTTGAACACTCTCAAGAACCGCGGCATCAAGGTCGTTCTCGATAATTTCGGGAGAGGCTACTCTGCGCTGAATTACCTGCGCAAGCTGCCCATTACTTCAGTAAAGCTGGACAAGACATTTACCGATATCATAACGATCGGAGAGGACAGCAAAATATTGACAGACTTCATGATCAAAATTGCCAGGAGCGCGAAACTGCAAATCGTCGGCGACGGAGTGGAGAACAGGGAGCAGTTCGATTACCTGAGCCGGAACGGGTGCCACAGGCTGCAGGGATATTACATAAGCAGACCGCTGCCGGAAAGGGAAGCAGTGAGGAGACTGCAGGAGTCTGCGTCCAAAACCGGCAGTATCGCTGATAAAAGCAATACAACAGAAGCAACTGATATATCAGATGCAACAGACTCAAAAGATGCAAATGATGCAAAGGAATGAGCCATAATCCGGGAATACAAAACAGCAGAGCAGGTACCGCAATCCGGAACACAGTTTTCAGATGCGGTGGCCTTGCATGCAGCATCAGGATGAGACCGGATTTTTATGAAATCGGAGTCGAGACCTGGTTTTATTATATGTGCAGTTCTTCGAGATTCTTTCCTTCACGGATCTTTGAGCCTATTTTTGCTTTTTCGACTACCATATCTATTAATATGTCTCTTATCTCAGAAGGAGACTCCTCCAGGTCGAAGTATTTTTTCAGTTCTTCCAGGTACGGCAGCTTTTCCAGTTCTTCCATGTCCACGTGCCTGGACTTGTCTCCAATGCTCAGGATGAACTGGCCCTTGAAAATATAATTGTCTTCTGTAATGTCAAGACCTGACATCAGCAGTTGGTCTGTTCTCATTAATATACCCCCTTATCACAGTTTATTAGATATGTGGGTCAGATATACCGCCGGGCACATGGATGCATACCATTGATGCAAACAGGAAGTGTAGTTTAAAAGCATGGTTATTACTTATATTTTAACATCTTTTTTCCCGTTTGAAAACCGCTAACATACGGATGGCTGCATGGACGATTATACCAGGTGTTTCAGCGCCATGATCCCGGGGAAACTCCCGGATTCGTGAAAAATTTTCTGTGTCATCGGAGTTTGAACGGGGCGTGAGACGAATGGACATTTATCGCCTTGTCATTATTGACTTTTAAGCCTTTTATCCTTATAATGATACTGTTGTGTGTGATTGTACCATAGTAGACAGAAGCATGAAGAGAACTGGTTTGGTTCTTTTTATTTATTCATAATTGACAAAAAAATAACATGTTTGGGCAACACAGTATACAGTAATATATTCAAAAATGAAATAGTAAGGGAGGGTGCCAAATGTCATTTTTTGAGAGTGTGGCTGTCGCTGCTATTTGCATGGCAGTCGTTTTTTTGGTGCTGGCTGTTTTGTTTGCTCTTGTGCAGGCATTGTCAAGTGTTTTGGGTTCTGCCTTCCGAAAGGGCAAAAGCAATACGGAAGATGCGTCTGGAATGCAGCATACGGCCATGAAGACTGCGCAGGATCAGACTGCTGTTGCACGTGATCCGCAAATAGGCGCATCTGTTCAAGCAAGCAGTTTAAAACTCAACAATGTCGATGAAAGAACAGCAGCCATGATTATGGCAGTCGTGAGCCATGAGACCGGAACACCGCTGAATGAACTGGCCTTCAAATCTATAAGCCTGATGAAGTAAAAAGGCTGCTGTAACGGCTGGTCGCAGCTTTTGTAAAGGAGCGAGGTAAATATGAGATATTATGTAACAATCAATAATGTTGAATATGAAGTCGAGGTCGATAATGGGAAAGTCGGTGTCATGAGTACCAGGGAAGTATCACAGAATACCGCAGGCTCGGCAGCCGCCTCTGCAGAGGCAAAGGCTCAGCCTTCGGAAAATGTGCAGACAAAGGCGCCGAAGCCTGCGCCTGTTGATGTAAGCGGCGGCGAAGCTATAAAGGCGCCTATGCCAGGAACCATAATCGATGTGAAAGTCAATGCAGGTCAGGCAGTTAAGAGAGGTCAGGTCATATTGATCCTTGAAGCAATGAAAATGGAAAATGAGATAGTTGCACCTTCAGATGGAACAGTTGTACAAATCCAGGCCGTCAAGGGGTCATCCGTAAACGCCGGGGACGTCCTTGCAGTGCTCAGATAGAGAGGTGATCGACATGTTTTTGGATGCAATAAATACCTTATTACAGGAATCCGGATTTGCTGCGCTTACCTGGCAGCATTGCCTGATGATCGGTTTGGCTTGTTTTCTCGTATATCTGGCAATAGTAAGGAAGTTTGAACCGCTGCTGCTTTTGCCGATAGCCTTTGGCATGCTGCTGGCAAATCTGCCTATCGCAGGGCTGATGGCCGGACCGCAGGAAGGTTCGAACGGGCCTGGGGGACTGCTGTATTACCTGTACCAGGGAGTCAAACTTGGGATATATCCGTCGCTGATCTTCCTTGGCATCGGGGCGATGACCGATTTCGGGCCGCTGATCGCAAGACCGTCCAGCCTTTTCATGGGTGCCGGAGCACAATTTGGCATAGCGGCTGCGTTCATGATAGCGATCGCATTGGGCTTTAAGCCTGGGGAAGCAGCTTCCATCGGGATAATAGGAGGCGCTGACGGACCGACCGCAATATACCTGACGACCAGGCTGGCGCCTGAACTTTTGGGGCCGATAGCGATCGCGGCATATTCCTACATGGCGCTGATACCGATGATACAGCCGCCGTTGATGAGGCTGCTTACCACGAAGAAGGAAAGAGAAATAAAGATGGAACAGCTGCGCGAGGTTTCGAAGCTTGAAAGGATAATATTCCCGATAGCTGTCACAGTATTCTGCGTGTTATTGCTGCCCTCCGTCGCACCGCTTATCGGCATGCTGATGCTCGGCAACCTTTTCAGGGAATCCGGAGTGGTAGAAAGACTTTCAAACACTGCTCAGAACGCATTGATCAATATCGTTACGATTTTCCTCGGAGTAACTGTAGGCGCGACAGCCAATGCCGAGACTTTCCTCAGACTCCAGACCCTCGAGATAATCGGCCTGGGACTTTTGGCATTTATGTTCAGCACAGTGGGAGGATTGCTTATAGGAAAGCTCATGTGCTGGCTCTCGGGCGGAAAGATCAACCCGCTGATCGGTTCGGCAGGAGTTTCCGCTGTGCCTATGGCAGCCAGGGTCTCGCAGATCGAAGGTCAGAAGGCCAATCCGTCCAGCTACCTCCTTATGCATGCCATGGGCCCGAACGTAGCAGGCGTAATAGGCTCTGCTGTCGCAGCAGGAGTACTGCTGGCGCTGTTCGGATGATACAGATACAGGATATATACAGACGGGACGGCTCGGGCCGTCCCGTTTTGCTTTTCATGGGGGACAGTTCTGCAGAAGCTGAGGTACGGTCCGGGGAAGAGGGACATTTCTTCAAGCATATCTTAACTGATCTGTATCCTGAATTATAAATTGTTATACTCAGACACCGCCGCACCGGGAAGATAAAAAAACAAAGGATACGCGGATCCTGTGTATCCTTTGCTCACTGGCTGCGGGAGAAGGATTCGAACCCTCACAGACTGATCCAGAGTCAGTAGTGCTACCCTTACACAATCCCGCAACGTTTGCGACAGTCGTTATTATAGCACATTGTCCATGGGTTATGCAATAGTTTTTTCAAAACTGTTATGCTTGACCGCCGCTTTTGTGAAATCCCCCGAAAAAGTAATATAGAGCCCATCCGGGCCCCATACCAGCTAAATGATATTCATCCGGGTAAAACAAAAGAGAGTCGTTCCTTGAACGAGTAAGTCCATTATACTAGTACAATAATCCTATGTCAATAAGAATAAAGACCTATTTTTCCCCGACAAATGGAAGGTGTTGACACCACAATCAAATAAGTATTTTGCAAAAATATCTTGTAATGCTATAATAGGTAAAGTGGCGGCAGGACAGCGGTTCAGAAGTGACGGATACAGCCGGACAGACAGTTTTCGTTTGGAATGGGTCTGCACAGAGCAGCAGGTTTGCGGATCATGAGCGGCAACTGTGCAGTGCATCATGCGTTGCATTGAATCCTGATACATATTGCCAGATGATTTGTTGAAAATATTCATAATGGTGGAATTATTTATAAAGAATAAGAGTTATTTACGGAGGTTATATCGTGTCAAAAAGCAAACAAAAGCTTAAAGTCATCCCTTTGGGAGGATTGCAGGAAATAGGGAAGAACATGACGGTTTTCGAATACGGAGACGAAATACTGGTGGTCGATTGCGGACTTTCGTTCCCTGAAGACGATATGCTTGGAATAGATCATGTCATACCTGACATATCTTACCTTGCGAAAAATAAAGAGAAAGTCCTTGGTATAATCCTGACACACGGCCATGAGGACCATATCGGGGCAGTGCCTTACTTTTTGAAGGAAATAAACGTGCCGGTATACGGCACCAGGCTGACGCTCGGACTGCTGAAGTATAAGCTGGAGGAGCACGGGATACTGTCGGCGGCAAAGCTTATCGACGTGGAACCTGGCGATACAATACGCCTGGGGACATTCAAGGTGGAATTTATAAGGACCACCCACAGTATTGCCGACTCGGCGGCACTGGCGCTGCATACGCCCGTGGGGATCATCATCCACACGTCTGATTTCAAGATCGATTATACGCCGATAGAGGGCAAGACGACCGACCTGGCACGGCTTGCAGATCTCGGCAGGAAGGGCGTGCTGCTGCTGATGTGCGACAGCACGAACGCGGAGCGTCCAGGATACACGATGTCTGAAAGGACAGTGGGCGAAACGTTCGAGGATATTTTCATGGATGCGAAGAGCAGGATCATCGTGGCAAGCTTCGCATCCAATGTCCACAGGATCCAGCAGGCCATAGACGCGGCCGCCAAGTTCAACCGGAAGGTGACCGTCGTTGGCAGGAGCATGATGAATGTGGTCAATGTGGCGATGGAACTTGGATATCTCAATGTGCCGGATGGGATGATGGTGGACGTGGACCTGATCGACAAGTATCCGCCGGAAAAGATGGTCATCCTGACGACCGGCAGCCAGGGAGAGCCGATGTCCGCGCTGTCGAGGATAGCTGTCAACGAGCACAAGAAAGTTGAGATCGAGCCGGGCGACCTGGTGATTATTTCAGCGTCGCCAATACCGGGAAATGAAAAGTCCATTTTCAAGGTCATAAACGAGCTGTTCAAAAAAGGCGCGGACGTCATATATGAATCGCTGGCGGATGTACATGTGTCGGGGCATGCATGCCAGGAAGAGCTGAAACTTATGCACAGCCTGGTCAGGCCGAGATTCTTCATGCCGGTCCACGGCGAATACAGGCACCTAAAACAGCATGCGAACCTGGCGGCTAAAATGGGGATGCCGCCTGAAAATATCTTTATGATGGAGAACGGCCAGGTGCTCGAACTGGGTCCTGATTCGGCCAGGATCAACGGAAGCGTCACATCGGGCAGGATACTTGTTGACGGCCTCGGTGTGGGCGACGTCGGAAGCATCGTGCTCAGAGACAGGAAACTGCTTTCGCAGGATGGGCTGATCGTTGTGGTCATTACGACAGAGAAGGAATCCGGACAGATCATTGCGGGTCCCGATATCATTTCCAGGGGATTCGTATATGTCAGGGAATCTGAAGATCTGATGGAGAATGCCCGTGAAATCATAAAACAGACGCTTGCGAAACTGGACGGGAAGAGGGCCAACGATTGGGCCGCCAAGAAGAATGTCATCAAGAATGACCTGAGAGAGTATCTGTATGAGAAAACCAAGCGCAAACCGATGATATTGCCTATCATAATGGAGATATAAAGAAAAGGTGATACTCCCCGGCAAGGCATGCGCGGCATTCCTCGGCCTTACAGGGAATGCTTCCATGGAAGGGAGCGTCACCAGTCTTTTTCTGTGAACAGTGCCTCTGAAATAAACATGCCCGGCATGTCATATGTTCACATATTATCCGGCAGGATGCCGAGCAATATGCGTCCATGTGACGTACCAGGCACTAAAATCATCAGCATCCGAATTACTCAGCAAATACCTTTGTTGCTGCCTCTGCTGCTGATCCGGCGTCGGGTGTGTAAATATCGGCGCCGATGGATTGCCTGTATACGTCCGTGACGGGAGCGCCGCCTATCATTACGGTGAACCTGTCCCTGAGGCCTTTTTCCTTCAGCATTTCGACTATTTTTTTCATCTCGGGCATCGTTGTGGTAAGCAATGCGGAACATGCGATAATACGGGCGCCGTTTTCTACTGCTGCGGAAATGAACCGTTCAGCAGATACATCGGTTCCAAGATCGATGACTTCGATGCCTTTGCCTTCCAGCATCATTTTGACCAGATTCTTGCCGATGTCATGAAGGTCGCCCTTTACAGTTCCGATCACGGCTTTGCCTTTCGATTTGACGCCGGCGCTGACCAGCACAGGCTTCAGCACTTCCATTCCTGCGTTCATCGCTCTTGCGGCGATCATAACTTCCGGCACATATATCTCATTATTCATGAATTTCGTTCCGATAACGTCCATTCCGCTGATAAGGCCCTCTTCCAGGATCTTTTCAGCAGAAACGCCTTTATCCAATGCTTCCCGGACCAGTTCCCTTACGGCATTTGCTTTGCCTTTCTGAAGGTTTTCCGATACAGAGTTCAGTATGTCCAATCAAAGACCTCCAATCTTCCGCGCTTCGTCATGAAATTACGACTTTGTGATAAGTCTTTTTGCCCTTTTTGATCATCAATTCGCCGTTTACAAATGCATCCTTGCAGATCATATGGTCTATCGAAGAAACCTGGCTGCCTTCGATGTATATACCGCCCTGCTGTACCAGCCTGCGGGCTTCGCTTTTCGACGGTACGAGCCCGGTCCTGCAAAGCAGGTCGAGTATATTGATCCCTTTCTCGAGTTCCGAAAGGGGGATCGTGGTCGACGGCATGTCAGTCGTACTGCCTCCGCCTCCAAACAGCGCTTCTGCGAGCTGTTTTGCCTTCATGGCCTCATCTTCGCCGTGTACGAGTTTCGTTACCTCATATGCCAGCACCTTCTTGGCTTCGTTGATCTGTTCGTCCCTGAGCTGTGCCAGCCTGTTTATTTCATCCATGGGCAGGAATGTCAGAAGCTTCAGGCATTTTATGACGTCGGCGTCGTCGACGTTCCTCCAGTACTGATAGAAATCATACGGGGAAGTTTTTTCAGCATCCAGCCAGAGGGCGCCTTTTTCTGTTTTTCCCATTTTCTTGCCCTCGCTGGTGGTGAGCAGGGTGAACGTCATGCCGTAAGCCTGTTTGCCCTCGACACGCCTAATCAGGTCGATGCCTGCGATTATGTTCGACCATTGGTCGTCTCCGCCAAGCTGCATACAGCAGCCGTATTTTTTATTAAGGATCAGAAAGTCATAACTTTGCATCAGCATGTAATTGAACTCGATGAAAGTCAGACCTCTTTCCAGCCTTGACCTGAAGCATTCTGCGGTCAGCATCCTGTTTACGGAGAAATGGACGCCTATTTCTCTCAGAAACCCGATATAGTTGAGATCCAGCAGCCAGTCAGCATTGTTGACCATAACGGCTTTTCCGTCGGAAAAGTCGATGAATTTCGACAACTGGACCTTGAATTTTTCCGCATTGTGGTTTATCGTTTCCCGGGTCATCATTTTACGCATGTCGGTCCTGCCTGACGGATCGCCGATCATGGCCGTACCGCCGCCTATGAGGGCTATGGGCTTGTGTCCGGCCCGCTGCATGTGCGCCATTACCATCAGCTGCACAAAATGGCCCACATGCAGGCTGTCTGCGGTAGGATCGAAGCCTATGTAAAATGTGACCTTGTTATTTGAAAGAAGATCTTTTATCTCTTCTTCATGGGTGAGCTGGGCGATAAAGCCCCTTTCCTTCAGAGTATCGAATACGTTGTTCGCCATAGTTACCTTCCTTTTATAGCTATCTTCCCTTTAGTTTTTGAGTATTTTACCATACTGTATACAGTTATTCAAGTTCAGATGCGGACCATATGACCCGTCGCGGCGGATGCCATCCAGGCCGGGACTGGATCTGTGCATGAAAAAGGGGATACTTAGGTATCCCCGGGTTATCGTACTTATTCAGCTTTTTCCGGAATTTTCGGCCATATATGTATCATGCGACCGCTCTTCCGGTTTTGTCACGGTATACTATCAGTAAGAATGCCGCCATAACGAAGTACTGTGCGGCCGGGATGACGCTGAGTATCACCGGGCCAAGCACCGGTATTGCGCCGAGGAAGCCGAGTATTGCGCTTACGACGCCGGCGGCCAGGGAGACCAGTATCGTGATGCCCAATACTGTCCAGAAGCATGTTCTGACGATTTCGATGGATTTTTTGAAACCATCGAATACACTCAGTCCGTCAACAACCATTGCTGAGAACCAAAGGCTGATGAGCACGCCGAATGCAATGAAGAAAAGTACCAGTGCAATGATCACGATCACCATCAGCGCTACGCCGAAACCTTTCAGCAATGACACCAGCAGGACCATCAGCAGCAGGATAAGTATCGTTGCGATGCCGAGGACCAGGTTCACCACCAGCGATCCGATAAGGAACATGACATACTTTACGAAGTTTTCGCTTATTGCCGCTCCGATCTCGTTCAGGGTAGCGCTTCCTGTTTCGAGCTTTTTGTTTACGAGACCATAGGTGGCAGGTTCATAGATGAACCGGGCAATAAATGCTACGATGCCGCTCCCTACTGCCAGTGCCAGTATGGTGGGGATAAGTCTGAATATGGCTTCCGCACTCGTGAAGTTGTCCATATCTGCCAGCGACAGGATCGTACCCAGGCTGACTGCGGCTCCCGCTCCCTGTATGAGGCCGGATATGGCCAGCAAAACAAATACGGGGATGATGAGCATCCAGTTTTTGATAGCAAAATTAACTGCGCTAGATAAGTACTTCATGGTACACCTCCATCATGTTTATATATACCTATTCTATATAGCGGAAAAAATTCCTTCCATTAAGCAAAAAAATAAAATAACATTTGTAATTTTTTATCTGTTTTTCGCGGAGGCGTCAATATTTATGACATTGCGGGTAAATTCACTGCCTGATGCTCTGAAATACGGGTTTTCGAAACCCATGACGTAAAGGTCCGTGGCATTCGATTCAAGTTCAAGCATTGCTGAAACGCCAGGGATATCCGATGATTTGAAGTCCGCAGTTTTTGTGATCAGGGGCAGCTTGGTCCTGCCCCTGATGGATGACAGGAGTTTCCTGCCTGCGCCGTTGAATCCGAGGATCCTTATATATGCAGGTCCGCCGAGACTGTTGAAATTTTCGAATTTCCTGCTGTCAAGGCCTATCAGCAGGCTGAACAGTATCCGCTGAACCCTTGTTATCGTATAGCGCCTGGTGGTGATATTGCTGACCAGTTCATCATATGTACCTGATTTTTCTGCTGCCAGCCTGATCCTGTTTTCAAGGCCGGCTTCCATATAGGGAAGGTTCTTCAGTTCATCGGCAGACATGCGCCTGATCAGCGTTATTATCGTGGAGCCGAAGTCTGATGGAAAGACAGGCCCTCTCCCAAGCTCGATTTCCCGTTCCAGCACCGACAGGGATTCTGTGGGCATGGAGGATTCGACGAGTTTCCTTGCGCACCACCAATTGTTGACACCCAGGATTTTTCTTATAGAGGTGGCGCTGCTGAATTTGTCGGTCAGTTCCGTCGAGTTGTAACTGCTGCCGACCCTGCATATCGTAACAGGCTGTATTCTGCTTCCGATCCGCAGCAGTGCCTTGAGATATTCTACCCCAAGTATATCGTTGGAGCTTTTCAAAATCCGGGTAAAACTGTCTTTTCCGGATTTGTCCCGCAAATAGGCTGAAAGGGCCTTCTGCCTCGCCGAAGGAAAGGAAAGCCCGGCGGAAAGCTGTTCCCTGAGGAGCTTTTTATATTCTTCGGGTTCTGTTGCAAGAATGGAGGCGATACCCCACAGGGTTTCGATATCCCCGGATTCGCTGCCGAAACACATGTAATCCACGGCTCCCAGGCTGTCGAGCAGCCTGACCGCCCCGGACGCAAAGTACTCGGCACTGCCCATGGCATACGCAACGGGCAGTTCGATCACCAGATCGGCTCCGGAAAGCAATGCCATTTCGGCCCTGGCCCACTTGTCGACCACGGCCGGCTCGCCGCGCTGGGTATAGTTGCCGCTCATGACGACTACGACGCAATCAGCTTCAGTCACCCGGCGGGCAGCCTGAAGATGGTACAGGTGTCCGTAGTGGAAGGGGTTGTATTCTGCTGCTATACCGACGATTCTCATCAGATCCTCCCGGCATTCATCACTGTGACTGCGTCAGGGAAGGTCAATAAGACCTTCCCTGAATTTCGCAAGATAATTCATGCAGAAGTCATCCTTGCCAAGCAATGCTTCTGAGGCGTAAATATAAGCCATCAGTCTTTTGTCCAGCGGATCCAGTATCGCTGAATCCAGGCCGCATGTCATCGCGGCTATCATGAAAGCCTGGTTGATGACTTTCCTTGCAGGCAGGCCAAAGGAAATATTGCTCAGGCCGCATGTGATATGCACTTCGGGGAATTCGGAACGGACGCGGCGGATCGTCTCGAGGGCCACGATGCCGTAATGCGACCCGGTGCCTACCGGCCTGACCATGGGATCGATGAAGATGTCGGATATGTCCACTCCTTTTGCCGTAAGTCCGGCAATGAGTTTATCCGCTATGGCGACCCTTTCTTCCGTCGTCTCAGGCATGCCGCCGTCATCCATGCACAGCGCTATCACCCTTGTATTGTATTCCAGTACAAGGGGCAGGATGGTATCATATCTTTCTTTTTCAAGCGTTATTGAATTTATGATGGGTTTGGCCTTTATTATCTTCAATGCTTTTTCCAGCGCTTCCGGATTGGGCGAATCGAGCGAAAACGGGGCGTCTACGGCTTCCTGCGCCGTTCTGGCAAGCCATTCGAGCTTTTCGGGTTCATCTTCGACAAACATGCCCGCGTTCAGATCGATGTATGACGCGCCGGCATCCAGTTGCTTTTTTGCCATATCATGCACGAAAGAGGCGTCGCGGGAATCGATTGCCGCTCTTGCCGCTTTATTTGTACTGTTGAGCTTTTCGCCGATTATGATCATTATGGCGTCCGTCCTTTCACAATAGTGATCATTGCAATCCCTGTCTATTTTATCACAGAAGCTGTCTGAGCCAAATCCATCTCAGCTCCTGAAACTGCATATCTCACCATATTATACCCCAGCATCTGGCTGTGAACAAGAAATATATGCCGATTATGACTGATGGTATGTTTTACATCCCTGGTTTGACTGAGTTTCCGGTATTGCAATTGGAAAGACAGCTTAAAGCAGGGAAATAATGACTGGATGAGTAAAATTGCGGCTATTGTGTGTACGCGTGAAATTTTTTATTTACCATAATGTGCTAAAGAGATTTTATATCGCCGGCTAATTGAAATGATAAAATAAAAATATCGGGAAATACATACGTTAGTTGCAATTTTACGCAGCAGCGGCGACAAAAATTCTAGTAATGTGTGTTCAGGATCGAAAGTTTGCTCAGGACTAAACGATAGAAAATGGCGGCTCCTTATTGTATAATTTACGGTAGCAGAGCATGGAACGCCGGCATTCTTTTTAGTGAAAACGGTATCACGATCGTGTATGTTAAGCGGTACGATGTAACAAACGGTACGGTTGCCTCAGTTTGGTAATACGATTGCATTAAGCAGTACATTGCATCTGACCGGTGACGCGTTTACATCAGGATTGACAGAAATACTGACGGAATCTACGGGCTCGCTTGGGATAACGGGAACCTGGCCATGGCCGGCCCGGGGCTGACAGGATGGAAGGGGATTAGATGGGAAGGATAGCTGTAGTAGTTATAAATGGCACTACCCGCGATTTCGACAGGGAGTATCACTATCTTGTCCCTGAAGAGTTCCGCAGCAGCCTTGAAGCGGGGATGAGGGTCATCGTTCCGTTCGGAAGGGGAAACAGGCCGAAGGAAGGCTATGTCATCGGTTTTGCCGACAGTTCGGAATTTGACGGACTCAAGGAGATAAAAAAGGTAATCGACAGGAAGCCGGTGCTTATGCCGTCACAGATCGATCTTGCCGTCTGGATGAAGCGCCGGTATTTCTGTACTTACAGCCAGGCTATCAGGTGCATGCTCCCGCCCGGCACGGATGTCAGGAGCCTGCAGGTCGTCGAACTGGCCGGCAAAGGCGGCAGCGGCGACGGCGATCTGCCAGGTGAAGAATACGTCAAGCTGCCGGCCGGCAAAAAACTGCTGGTCGACCTGCTCAGGTCGAACGACGGCTGCCTGGAATATGACGAACTGAAAGCGCTGTATGGCAGCAGGAGCAACTTCGGCAGAAATATCAAAGAACTTGAGGATCATGGCTTTATCAGGATAACCGGGCAGTATTCGACTGCCGTCAGGGCGAAGACAATACGCGCTGCGTGCCTGGCGATGCCGCCGGAGGAAGTGTCTTCGGATATAGAGACCGGAGTGATAAAAAGGATACAGCAGATCCGGGTACTGGAGATGCTGCTGGAGAATGAGTATATAGCGGTATCGGACCTGGCCAGGTTCGCCGGCGTATCGCCTTCGGTGCTGGATACGCTGAGCAAATACGGATATATAAGTTTTGTGGACCTGGAAGTAAAAAGAGATCCGCTGAAACACAGGCAGGTGGAGCCGACAAAACCGTTGGAGCCTACCCGTGAGCAGAAGCTGGTGCTTGAGAATATAAAGGCGCTGATTGACGGCGGGGGGTTCCATGAAGTGCTGCTGCACGGCGTTACGGGAAGCGGGAAGACCGAAGTCTATCTTCAGCTTATACAGCATGTGATCGACAAGGGCAAAGAAGCGATAGTTCTGGTGCCTGAGATATCGCTGACGCCCCAGATGGCGGACCGTTTCAGGGGAAGGTTCGGGCCGCTCGTGGCTGTCATGCACAGCAGGCTGTCGCCCGGAGAGCGCTATGACCAGTGGAGGCTCATCCGCGATGGCGGAGTAAAGGTCGTGGTCGGCGCCAGGTCCGCCATATTCGCGCCGTTTGACAAACTCGGGCTAGTTATTATCGATGAAGAGCACGAGACGACATATAAGTCGGAGATAACGCCCAAATATTCTGCGGCGCAGGTGGCGGCAAGAAGGTGCATGTACAGCGGAGCGCTGCTGCTTTATGGTTCGGCCACTCCTTCGATCTGTACGTATCAGCGGGCTATGGAAGGAAAGATCGGGCTGGCTGTGATGAAGGAGCGGGCAAACGAGATGGTGCTGCCCAGCGTCACGATAGTCGACATGAGGAAAGAGCTTGAGCTTGGCAACAGGACGATATTCAGTTCGCTGCTTTCCGCCGAGATCGAAAAGAACATCGCCAACGGCCAGCAAACCATGCTTTTCCTCAACAAAAGGGGATACGCTTCATTCGTTTTGTGCAGGAACTGCGGCATCACCCTCAAGTGCAGGTATTGCAGCATTGCCCTGACTTACCATGCGGCAGAGGACCGGCTGATATGCCATTATTGCGGATATACCATAAAGATGCCGTCAGTATGCCCGGGCTGCGGGAGCAGCCACATACGGCAGTTCGGCACCGGCACCCAGAAAGTCGAGGAGGAGCTTCAAAGGCATTTTCCAGGGGCTTCCGTCATCAGGATGGATATGGACACTACCACCGGGAAGCATTCCCACGAAGAGATACTGGACAGGTTTCGTAACGAGAACATCAATATCCTCATCGGGACGCAGATGATCGCAAAAGGGCATGATTTCCCGAATGTAACCCTGGTGGGGATCCTTGCGGCAGACAGTATGCTGGGCATAGATGACTTCAGGGCTTCGGAAAGGACGTTCCAGCTGCTTACGCAGGTGGCAGGGAGAGCCGGCAGGGGCAGCGTTCCCGGAAGAGTCATAATACAGACGTACAATACCGAAGACTACAGCATTACCGCTGCAAGCCGCCATGATTACGAGGCTTTCTTCAGGCAGGAACTGCAGATCAGGAGGAGACTGCGATATCCGCCTTTCACACATATCGCAATGGCCGTTATAAGTTCCGTCAATGACGGGCTTGCACTGTCAAAAGCCAGGGATGCATACAATTTCCTGGCAGCAAGGATCGACAGGGATGCCGGGGACGAGATGTTGCCCGGACCTGTGAGGGCGCCGATAGCCAGGATGAGGAACCGTTACAGGTGGAGGGTGCTGGTCAAGTGCAACTCAACGGGAAGGCTTTGCGCTGTACTGTCAAGGCTGGCCGACCACTTTATGAAAAACAGGGGCAGCAGCGACGTGGACATCAGCATTGACATCGATCCTGCCAGCATGATGTGAAGCGATGCGCAGGTCGGACGGACATGCCTGGCATTTTGCGTTTTATTGCAGTGTATATGCCTGTTTGATATAATGTTTTGGATGGTAACCTTTAAGTGAATAATTTATGAAGAAAACTTGACGGGCATTTGCCCAGACCGCGGGCTGATCAGGGATTACAGGCCCAATATGGACGTGATCGGCCGTATTCAGACAGCGGTCCGCAGATCAGCCATGTTTGAACGGGACAGGCCGGATATGAGCGGAAACGGTACGATGCCCGGACTTGGGAGTGGATGTATGGCTATAAGGAATATAAGGAAAGAAGGAGACGAGGTCCTGCGGAAAAGGTCCCGCGAAGTTACGGAAATCAATGACAATATACTCATACTGCTCGATGATATGGCAGATACTATGTATAAGGCAAACGGGGCAGGCCTTGCCGCACCGCAGGTAGGTGTGCTCAGGAGAGTCGTGGTCATAGATATCGGAGAAGGGCTTGTGGAACTGATAAACCCGGTCATAAGGAAACAAAGCGGCAAACAGACCACTGTAGAAGGCTGTCTGAGCATACCGGGCGTCTGGGGAGAGGTCGAACGCCCTGCGAAAGTAGTGGTGGAAGCGCTCAACCGGAACGGAGAAAAGATCAGGATCGAGGGCGAAGGTTACATGGCCCAGGCTCTATGCCATGAGATAGATCATCTTGACGGGATCCTTTTCACGGATAAGGTGATACGTTTCCTCGATGAAGAAGAACTGGAAAAGATGGAGCAGGAATCATGAGAATAGTATTCATGGGAACACCGGATTTTGCAGTGCCCTGCCTTGAATCGCTGGTCAACAGCGGCTACGATGTGGCGGCTGTCGTTACCCAGCCAGACAAACCTGTGGGAAGAAGCCAGAGCGTGCTGAAGCCGCCTGCCGTCAAGGAGGCTGCCATAAGGCTCGGCATCAGCAACATCCTGCAGCCTGAAAAGGTCAGGACGCCTGAGTTTGCCGAAACACTAAGGGAACTTGCGCCTGATGTCATAGCAACGGCTGCTTACGGAAAGATATTGCCGAAGTCCGTGCTTGAAATACCGAAGCACGGTTGCATCAACGTGCATGCGTCCCTGCTGCCCAAATACAGGGGGGCAGCCCCGATACAGTGGGCGCTGATCAACGGAGAGAGCAAGACGGGGATAACGACGTTTTTCATGGATGAAGGGATGGATACCGGCGATATCATCCTTATGAAGGAGACTGAAATAGATCCCGACATGAACGCGCAGGAACTGTTTGACCGCCTTAAGGTCCTTGGAGCAGAAGCTCTGACCGAAACCCTCGAAGCCCTGAGGAACGGAACGGCCACAAGGACGCCGCAGGACCATTCCAGGGCTACCTATGTGTCAATGATGACGAGAGAGACAGGCCGTATAGACTGGAATAAAAGCGCGGCCGAGATACATAACCTGGTCAGGGGCACAAATCCGTGGCCCGGCGCTTATACGTTCTACAAGGGTAAGAGGCTCAAGATATGGAAGACGGCGGTCTGCAAGGATCCTGACGTGATTTCGGCGGTGTCGGGAGAGGCCAGGCCGGGCACTCTGCTGAAGTGCCGGAAACAGGACCTGATCGCAGCCACAGGCAGCGGTTTGCTGGCCATTACAGAGCTTCAGTTTGAGAACGCAAGAAGGATGAGTGTTGCTGAGTGCGGCCACAACATGGATGTGGGTGAAGTGTTTGGATAAACGTGTCAAAGGCTTCCCGGCCCGCCTATTTCGCCGGTGCCTGCCATCGGCGTCCCGGTCATGTCTTTCTTCTTCGTTCAGGAAACCTTTTCAATTGATTTATACAGTGGGATGATATCGCTCTGCAGAGCTATATTATCCAGTGGGTTAAAACCATTGAGTGGGATGACAGCTTTCACTGTGACAAAATCATTCTGTGGGATGATGCTTTTCAGCAGGATGGTACCCCTGAACGCTGGTGTATTCATAACTGCCGCGGCGCTGTTGGCTGCGGGGAGGAGGAAAATGGCGGAAGGTACGTTAGCCGTCGGCTGATCTGCAGCCGTCTTACGGTTGAACAGCCAATTACGGGATGATAAACTGCCGCTTGCCGGATTATGATGAAGTGTGATATTGCGAGAGAAGCTGCACTGAAAATACTGTATGAAATAAATGAAAAAGGCGCTTATTCAAATATAGCGCTGAACAAGTATCTCTCCTTGCATGAGCTTTCTGAAAGGGACAGGGCATTTACAACCGAACTCGTCTATGGTGCCGTTAAGTGGAAACTCACGCTGGACAGGACAGTGGCAGCATGTTCCGACATAAAAATGGAGAAGCTGTCGCCGTGGATAAAAAATATCCTGCGCCTTGGGACGTATCAACTGCTGTATCTGACAAAAGTGCCCCCTTCCGCGGCAGTGAATGAGAGTGTCAAACTTGCGGGCAGATACGGGCATAAGGCCTCGGCCGGGTATGTCAACGCTGTGCTGAGGAACATTGCGGGAGGCGGCGGGAGGGATATAATCCCGGACAGGACAGGGGATCCGGTCGGGTACCTGTCGGTCAGGTATTCGTATCCAAAATGGATAACTGAAAAATTCACAGAGCTGTTTGGTGAAGAGTTCGCAGAAAGCTTGCTGGAAGCGGGCAACGGGGTACCCGACCTTACCGTGAGGGTCAACACGCTGAAAACAAGTACGGAAGGACTGATCGAAACGCTGAAAAATGAAGGCGTAGAAGCGCAGCCCGGGAGGTATGTCAGCGAAGCGGTGATAATAAAAAGCCAGGTTTCGGTTGCCGGGCTCGAGGCATTCAGAAACGGACTGTTCCAGGTGCAGGATGAGAGTTCCATGCTGCCTGCGGCAGTGCTGGCGCCCCAGCCGGGCGAAAAGGTGCTCGACGCCTGCAGCGCGCCCGGAGGGAAAGCTACGCATATGGCCCAGATGATGAAAAACAGGGGCCTCATTACGGCGATGGACATACACGGGCATAAGCTTAAACTGATAGAAGATGCGGCCGGCAGGCTCGGGATCGATATAATCAGTACGGAACTGCATGATGCTGCGGTCCCGGTCCCGCAGCACGAGGGAGCGTATGACAGGGCGCTCCTGGACGCTCCGTGTTCAGGCCTCGGGATAATAAGGAGGAAGCCAGATATCAAGTGGGCAAGGGAGAGCAGGGATATCGGGAGCATCACGGCACTGCAGCGACGGCTGATAGACAGTGTTTCAAAAGCTGTGAGACCCGGCGGCGTGATGGTCTACAGCACATGCACGCTGCTGCCGGAAGAAAACGAATGCATCGTAAGGGATTTTCTGAATAATAATGATGAGTTTTATGAAGACGATATCGCCGCATTTCTGCCGCATGAGCTTTCGAAGCACGCCAGGGGCGGCATGCTGCAGGTTTATCCCAACAGGGACGGGATAGACGGTTTCTTTATCGCAAGACTGGCAAGGAAGGAGAAATAGCGGATTGGCAAGCGATTTGGGAAAGGTATGCCCGGGCGGTTCAGGAAATATAAATGCGGACGGTTCGGGGAAAATCTATCTTCCGGATTTGAATATATGCGAACTCGAGGAGTTTTTTACGGGCATCGGGCAAAAGAAATACCGGGCAAAGCAGGTATTCAGCTGGATAGCGAGGGGAGCCGGGAGTTTTGACGAGATGACGGACCTTCCGCTGTCGCTGAGGGAAGAGCTGAAACTTTTAGCCAGTGTTTCCGGTCTAAAAGTAAGAAAAAAGCTCGTATCTGCCATCGACGGTACTGTAAAGTATCTGTTCGGACTGGATGACGGCAATGTCATCGAAAGCGTGCTGATGGAGTATATACATGGCTACACGGCATGTGTTTCTTCACAGGTAGGCTGCAAAATGGGCTGCAGTTTCTGCGCGTCGACGATAGCCGGGTTCAGGAGGAATCTCACTGCCGGCGAGATACTCGGACAGATACTGGCGATACAGCGGGACAGCGGCGTAAAGGTGAACAATGTGGTCGTTATGGGGATAGGCGAGCCGTTCGACAACTACGACAATGTCGTCAAATTCCTGAGGCTGGCGAATTCCCATGATGGATTGAATATAGGATACAGGCACATGACTGTTTCGACGTGCGGGCTCGTGCCGGGCATGCTCAGGTTTGCCGGCGAAGGCTTCCAGGTGAATCTTGCGATTTCGCTGCATGCATCCAATGACCGTATAAGGGAGAAGCTGATGCCGGTGGGGAGGAAGTATCGTATTGACAAAATAATTGAAGCTAGTAAGATATATACAGAGAAAACCAACCGCAGGATCATGTTCGAATATGCCTTGATAGAAGGCGTCAACGATTCGCTGGAAAACGCTGCTGAGCTTGCCTTCCTGTTAAAAGGACTTTTGTGCCTTGTAAACCTTATACCGGTAAATCCAGTGGAGGGGATCAGTTACCGCCATAGCGGCCGCAGGCGCATTGAGGAATTTGCTGCGATCCTGAAAGAGAAGGGTATCGAAACGACGATCCGCCGCGAACTTGGCTCAGATATAAACGCGGCATGCGGACAGCTGAGGCGGAGCGAAATAAACGCCGAAAAAGGGGCAGAGCAGGCAAATGAGGCAAAAGACTCGGCAAGTGCAGAGTCAAATGCAGTAAGTAAAAGTGAATGTAAGTAAATCAGGTAATGAAGAGCAGTGTAATACCGGTCGAAATGCAAAACAGGACGACATTATTCTAAGGCAGGTGCTGAGGGCTTGAAATATGCAGCAGGTACCGACAAAGGATTATTGAGGGACATAAATGAAGACAGCTATATGATCATCCCGGGTCGCTCGGACACGTCCTGCGTCTTCGTCATCGCCGACGGGCTCGGCGGGCACAACAGCGGGGAAGTCGCAAGCAGGATGGCCGTTGAGTACATAAGGGACAATATAGGTGCTGAAGGCTGCTTTGACAGCGCGGACCTGAGCGGTAAGCTCGAAGCGCTGGTAAAGAAAGTCAACACTGCCGTTTATGAGAGATCGCTTGGAAGCGCTGAGGTCAGCGGCATGGGTACGACGCTGACTATGGCCGTTTTTGCCGGTTCCACGCTCACGGCCGCCCATGTGGGAGACAGCAGGCTCTATCTTATAAGGAACGGAGCCATCAGGCAGCTGACCGAAGACCATTCGTATATCGGAGAACTGGTCAGGCAGGGCAAACTGACCAGGGAGGAAGCAGAGAAACACCCGCGGAAGAATATCATAACGCGGGCGATCGGATCTTCTCCCGAACTGGAAGTGGACATAATAAGCCATCAGATCGAGGCTGATGATATATACATACTTTGCACCGACGGACTGACAAATATGGTGAGTGAAAGCGATATAGCCGATATAGTTTCCGGCAGCGACCCGGAACACGCGTGTGCAAAGCTTATTGAAGCCGCCAACAAACAGGGCGGTGAGGACAATATCACGGTCATTGTTATAAAGTGTTAGCGAAGGTGTGGATATGGAAGGTCAGATATTGGGAAATAGATATAAATTGCTGGAAAGGATCGGCGGAGGCGGCATGGCGGTCGTCTATAAGGCGAAGTGCCTGCTTCTGAACCGCTTTGTCGCCGTTAAAATATTACGCAGTGAGTTCACAGACGACGAGGAATTCGTAAAGCGCTTCCAGGTGGAGGCGCAGGCTGCGGCAAGCCTGAACCATCCGAACATCGTATCTATCTACGACGTAGGGAAACAGGACGACATCCAGTACATCGTGATGGAGTATATAGACGGCATCACGCTGAAGGAGTACATCGGCCAGAAGGGCGCCCTTCCGTGGAAGGAAGCTGTCGGGATCGCGATCCAGATTTGTTCTGCCCTTGAACATGCCCATAAGAATTTTATAGTTCACCGTGACATAAAACCCCATAACATCATGATAACGGAGGATGGCGTTGCCAAGGTCACCGACTTCGGCATTGCCAGGGCTGTCACGTCTGCGACCATTACAATGGTGGGAAGCACCATCGGCTCGGTCCATTATTTCTCGCCGGAGCAGGCAAGAGGCGGTTTTATCGATGAAAAATCCGACCTTTACTCACTGGGCATCACCATTTATGAAATGGTCACGGGGAGAGTCCCGTTTGACGGAGAGTCGCCCGTTGCGATTGCGCTTAAGCATATCCAGGAAAAGCCTGAAAAGCCCATCGACATCAACCCGAAGATCCCGAAGGGAGTAAACGACCTCATAATCAAGGCAATGAAGAAGGACCAGAACCTCAGGTATCAGACCGCATCCGAGATGCTGGCCGACCTGCAGAGGGTCCTGGCAGATCCCGATACGAAAATAAACGGAAGCAACGCCGTTGAAGAACTGCCTACGAAAAAAATGCAGGCAGTCGGTACCGGGGTTGATATAATAAAGGAAAATACCGATGACGGAGATGAAGGATACATGGAAGAAGATGGTGAAGCAGACAACAGGAAGAAAAGGGACTGGCTGAGCATCTGCCTGGGCATAGCGTCCGGCGTGGTGATCATGGCACTTGTCGTCTACCTTGGCATCAAACTCGTTATTCCGATGATAGCGCCTGACGATACGGCTTCGTTCGTCGTTGAAGACTATACGAACATGGACTTCGACGAGGTGAAGGAGCTGCTCAGCCAATATGACATTACCGCTGTGGACAATGAGAGGGTGTTTAACGAAACTGTCAAAAAAGGAGTCATCATATCGCAGGACATAGCGGTCGGCAATACTCTTAAACCCGGAAGCACGATAAACTTCACCGTAAGCGACGGGCCCCATATGGTTGAAATACCTGATATCAGGGGACAGGAGTACAGGATCGCGGAAGTGGAGATAACCAATGCAGGGCTGGTACCTGAAATAGTCAGGGAGAACAATGATAAGGTGGGCAAAGACCTTGTTATAAAGACTGAGCCTGAAGCATTCGAAATGGTAAAGCCTGATACCGTTGTCAAAGTATATGTGAGCGCAGGACCGAAGCTTGAAAAGGTGACAGTGCCCGATTTTGGCGGAATGACCAGGGCAGAGGCGGAGAATGCCATACTGAAGAGCAACCTCACGATAGGTGATTTTTTACCTAAAGATATAGTAAGCGATGTCGCTAAAGTGATAAAGCAGAGCCCTCTTCCGAATGAAGTGGTGGATGAATACACCGCAGTGGATTTGTGGTTCGGAATAGATGAGACTCCTGAAGAAGGGCAGGGCGGAGATGCGCAGCCCGCACCCGACAGCGGAGGATCCCAGCAGGCAGGTACGGGGAAGCCGTCCCAGCAGGTTAGTACCGTAAAGACGAAAGCTGTTACGATCGATTTGAACCCGAGCCGCACCTACGGCGAAGAAGTGCTGGTTTATGTGGAATCTACGCCGTCCGACACGAACGTGCGGAAGATCGAGATGAACCAGTATGTCAGGAAGGATCTGTTCCCGTTCAACATTCCTATAACCCTCGGTGAGACAGGGACGACTCACGTGATCGTTTATCTTGATAATGAGCTGGCTTTGGAAACTGATATCCCGAATAAGTAGCAACTGACATGTTTTTTTCAAATTTATGGATGCGGATGAGGAGGTTGGATTTTTGCCGTCTGGCATTATAATCAGAGGGATAGCCGGATTCTATTATGTTGCGGCAAAGGATGACGGTGTTTATGAGTGCAGGGCCAGAGGAATATTCCGAAAGAAAGGACTGACCCCGCTGACCGGCGACAGGGTCGTTTTTACTGTGACGGATCCTGCAGGGAAAAAGGGGAATATAGAAGAAATAACAGGAAGGAGCAGTGTCCTTGTAAGGCCTGCGGTCGCGAATGTCGACCAGATAATCGCAGTTATAGCGGCAAAATCACCGGACCCTGATCTCATGCTTCTGGACAAGATACTTGTAACTGCGGAGGACAAGGGCATCAGGACAATAGTCTGCATCAACAAGATCGATCTGGATGAAGGCGGAAAACGTGCCATACTTCGGGAACCATATATAAAAGCAGGCTATGAAGTCATCGAAACAAGCTTCCGTGAATCAAATGGCTTCAATAAGCTGAAGGAAGCATTAAAAGGACATATATCCGTGTTCGCAGGCCAGTCGGGAGTCGGGAAGTCGACATTGCTCAACAGGGTCATGGACGCCGTGCTGATGAAGACCGGGAGTGTGAGCGAAAAAATTGAGAGAGGCAGGCATACCACCCGGCATGCAGAACTCATCGAACTTCCGGGCGGCGGATACCTGGTCGATACTCCCGGTTTCAGCTCATTTGAGCTTACAGGGATAGAATATGACAGGCTGCAGTTCCTGTATCCCGAGTTTGCCGAACACATACCCGGGTGCAGGTTCAAAGGCTGCAGCCACGTTTTTGAAGAGGATTGCGCCGTTAAGAAGGCTGTTGATGAAGGGTCGATAGAAAAAGGAAGGTATGCCCGCTATACTGAACTTTATAAAACGTTGAAGCAGTTGGATGAAGCAAAATATAAAAAAGGCGGCAGGAAAGGGATGAAGGGGAATGATTAAAATCGCGCCATCGATCCTGGCATCGGACTTTTCGAAACTCGGGGAGGAAATATCCAGGGTCGAAAGAGCAGGAGCAGACATGATACACCTGGATGTCATGGACGGACATTTCGTACCGAACATTACCATTGGTCCGCCTGTGATAAAGAGCCTCAGGAAAGTCACAGGACTCCCGTTTGACGTACATCTCATGATAGAGGAACCGGACCGTTATATAAAAGATTTTGCAGAAGCCGGAGCAAATATAATATCAGTGCATGTTGAAAACAATCCGCATCTGCATCGTACCATAGAACTGATAAGGGATTGCGGAGCAAGGCCGTCAGTAGTATTGAACCCTGCCACTCCTCTGAATGTTCTTGATGCCGTGCTGGAAAATGTGGATATGGTGCTGCTGATGACGGTGGATCCGGGATTCGGAGGCCAGCATTACATTGAGAACATGACGGACAAGATACGCGAACTGAGGCAAACTGCCGTAAAACGCGGTTTAAGGCTTGATATCGAGGTCGACGGAGGTATAGACCTTTCGAACATATGGGATGTGACGCAGGCAGGCGCAAATGTGATCGTGGCAGGCACGACCATATTCGGAGCTCCCGACGCCGTTGAAATAATAAGCAGCCTGAGGCAAAAGGCTTACGGTGGTACCATATGACATGCGTGATATTTTGCGGCGGAAAGATAGGGGATTACAACCACGCGAAGAGATACTGCAGGAATACGGACATTGTAATATCCGCTGACAGCGGCGCGCGCCACTGCAGGGCTCTGGACATCGTGCCCGACATCGCCGTGGGAGACTTCGATTCGATAGACGGGATCGATTACAGCTGGCTCGAAGAAGCAGGAACCGAGATACTCCGTTTCCCCGTCGAGAAAGACATGACGGACAGCGAACTTGCCATTGAAACAGCGATAAGCCGGGGCTGCAGCAGGATCATCCTGCTCGGGGCAGCCGGTTCGAGGCTGGATCACTCGTTATCCAACCTTTTTTTATTGAAAAAAATGCATGATGCGAATGTGGAAGGCATCATTGCCGACGATAAGTATGAAGTGCGCCTTGTCAGCGGCAGCATCAGGCTGAAGCGGGAGGAAGGCGTTTTTGTTACATTACTGCCTTTCGGCGGGGACGCCTCGGGAGTTTCCACCCGCGGCCTGTATTTCCCGCTTGACAACGCAGTGCTGAAGACTGGTTCGTCCCTTGGCGTCAGCAACAGGTTCTCCGAAGACGAGGCGTACGTCGAGGTAAAGGAAGGGCTGCTGCTGGTGATTACAGCAAAAGATTGAATTTTGATTTTCAGTGTGCAAAATTTCCGTTTCTGGGACAGAAAAACCTTCAGGAAAGCTTTTCTCCAGGGTAAACCATTCACATAATGCCGAATATGCCATATTATGTTACTCATTATTGAAAGAAATCCATACTTATGTGCCCAGAAACGAAAAATTGGTACAAAAAACGTGAGGAATTTGGATGATCGGTCAGATCACCGCCCGGAAATGAAAAAACGGTACAAAACGGCACCTGGCGCGCCAGTTAGTCAGCAATAATCAATACAGTGATGAACAATTACCGGCTGACTGGCGCGCCAGGCGCCGTATTTGACGTGTCAGGCACCACATTTGATATACAGGGCGCCACGTCTGGCGCGCAAGGCGCCGCTTTATTTATACTCCGCTGCAAGCGCCTCAAATGCCTTTTGGGAGTTGGCTATCGTCTTTTCGTCCACGCAGTATGCCAGCCTGAAGAAGCCTTTGAATCCGAACCCTGTGCCGGGCACGATGATCAGGTTGTATTTGAGCGCCTCGTTGCAGAATTTCACGTCGTCCTCTATCGGAGACCGGGGGAACAGGTAAAATGCGCCCTGCGGTTTCAGGCATTTGAACCCGGCTTTCGTGACGATTTCGTAGAGCATGTCGCGTCTCTTCTTATACGCATCGACCGCCACCTTGGCGTCGAGCGATCCGGGAAGTATACGCTGGAAGAGAGCAGGCGCGTTGACGAAGCCCAGTGTCCTCGTGGAGAAAATAAGCCCGTCCACCAGCGGCGCGGTATCGCCAATCCTGGGATTGACCGCGGCGAAGCCTATCCTTTCACCCGGCAGTGAAAGGGATTTGCTGTACGAGTTAACGATGACGGAGTTTTTAAAGACTTCGAACACTGACGGGACTGCGGCGCCGTCATATACTATTTTGTCATAAGGCTCGTCGGATATGACGCATATGGTGTTGCCGAATTCCTCCTGCCTTTTTTCAATAACTTCCGAAATGCTCTCGAGAGAACTCCGGCTGTATATGACGCCGGTAGGGTTATTCGGAGAATTGATTATAATAGCCTTGGTCTTCGGAGTTATGGCGTCGTAAATCTTTTGCGCGTCAGGCTGGAACGTTTCACGGTCCGTGTCCACGATGACCGGAACGCCGCCGTGGTTGTCTATGTAAAACAGGTATTCGGCGAAATAGGGAGCAAGTACGATTACTTCGTTTCCCGGGTTGAGGATGGTTTTAAGCACCACGTTCATAGCCCCGCCTGCACCGCACTCCATCACCACATGGCAGGCTTCGACAGGGACGCCCTTGGACTTCCTCAGGTTTTCGGCGACAGCAGCCCTTACGTCAGGGTAACCTGCATTGCTCATGTAACCGTGCATTTTGGGAGTGTCCGAAAGCACCGCCTTTTTGAGGATGTCCCTGACTATCTCCGGCGGTTCCAGGTCAGGGTTGCCGAGCGAAAAGTCGTAGACGTTGTCGGCTCCGAACTTTTTGCGGAGGTTTTCTCCCTGTTCGAACATTGCCCTTATCCACGATGATCTTTTTAGATTCGCAAGTATTTTTTCAGATACCATTGCAACCACTCCTATATTTATTTATTCAGCTAATTACCTGCCAAGCTGTTGATTATCAGGATCGAATGGTCGGGGGCCGGTCAACGCTTAACGCGTCACTTAATATGACCGAATGTCCGGATCAAACGATCAGACTGCCGGGTCACCGAAGTCAGGATCATTGAAAACCTGGCTGCCGGTTTATTCGATAAACACTGCAGAGTACCAGTTCTGCTCGTCCGATTCCGTCTTCAGCGTTTCTATGGGCAGGCCGAATTTCCTGACCGTTTTGAACACATCGATGCCGACGCTGTGGAATGCAGGCCTTGCTTTTTTCGGATCGGCACATGGCATTCCCCTTTTTCCGCCGCACTCGGGGCAGATGGAGCAATCGCTGAGCGAAAAAGCCATGTAGTAGCCGTCCGTGAAAGCCTGGCTTTCTATTGCGAATGATATGTCCTGTGAGATTTTTTTGCTGTGGGAGTGTATTATGATGCCCCAACTGTATCTTCTGAATATCTGCTCATATTCCCATGGCTTCAGCGAACCCGGCCTTGACGGGCAGGTATGGTCTTTGCCCCATGAACTGCAGCCGAACATGCATTTAAGCAGCGACCTCGGATCGAATGCGATGTCCTCGGTCCTGAAAAATACTGCGTGGTCGGCGCCCATATCCATGGCTTTCCTGATATATTTTCCAGCTTTTTCGGCTGCATTTGCCATTTCGATATCGTCTCTTTCCATTTGCTGCTGCCCCTTTCCGTTTTGCTGCGTTACCTCCGTTCAAAGATTACCCTCGCAATTTATTAAACCTATTATATATAAACATGAACCGGTTTCCAAGATGTACGCCAAAATGATCAGCGAAGAACTGTCATGATGCCGTTTTCCGCGCCGCCGCGCCGTGACAGGACCCTGGATGCCGCGAGCGAGCCTGTTTCCATTGCGCTTTGTATAGTTCCGCCCCGGAAATAGTCGGCACAGAATGCAGCGATATAAGAATCCCCGCAGCCGGGGGTGTCGACAACTTCGCTTACCGGCACTGCGGCGGTCCTGTATATTGTACCTATACCCTGAGGCTTTCCACCAGCGACTGGTCCGGTGTGACAACGGCTGTTTTGTAGTTTGTATATATCACCATCCCCGGCTTTGCGCCGGAAGGTTTGTTTACATTTTTTACCTGCGTGTAGTCCACCTGGACATTGGAAGACATCCTGGCCTTGCTGTGCCATGCGGCTATTATGGCTGCCTGTTCAATAGTCCGGTCGGGGATATCGCGGCCATTCCTCCTTATTATTACATGGGAGCCGGGGACGGCCTTCGTGTGGAGCCATATGTCGCCGGACTGCGCCGTCCTTAAAGTTAGGCGGTCATTCTGGATGTTGTTCTTTCCAACAAGTATGTCGAATCCGTCTGAAGACCTGTAGCGGAATGGCTTTGTCGCGGCGGTTTCCTTTTTGTCGCTTCGCCGTCGCTTCCGGGCCATATAGCCCTGGTCGGCAAGTTCCTGCCTGACTTCGTCGATCTCCTGCACGGATGTACAGTTGTCAAGCGTCTGAAAAACGCTCTCCAGGTAGTCGAGCTCGATCTGTGTCTGCTGGATCTGATGCGTCGTGTTGATATAGGTGCTCTTTGCTTTCGCATATTTGCGGAAGTAATGCTGTGCGTTCGCCTGAGGCGTAAGGTCAGGGTCAAGAGGTATCTCGACATATTCTCCATTTTCGCTGTAATAATTCATCAGCGAAACTTTTTCCGCGTTCCTGGGTATCGCATAGATATTGGCGGTGATCAGTTCGCCGTAAAGCCTGAATTTTTCCCTGTCTGCCGATTCCCTCAAAGCATCCTGCTGTATGGCGAGCTTTTTTGAACATCGTTCTATGGAGTTGTTCAGCACTTTATACAGGTCAGCCTTCTTCTTCCTGAGATGTTCGGCATTGTCACGCGAGGCGTAGAACCTGTCAAGCGCCTGGCTGACGGTGTCGAAATGCTCTCCGAAGGCATACTGGCTTATACCGATGCAGTGGAAATCCAGGGGCACCTGGTGCTGCTCATCTTCATAATAAACAGCGGGATGGTATTCGTCGTTTCTGATCTCTTCGATCACCGACCGCAGCGCTTGTGCCAGGGCGGTGCGCTCACCGTCCGAAAGAACGGATGCACGCCCATGGCCGTCGATATCCGCACGCCAGCATACTTCGCGGCATAACAGCGGACTGAAACCTTTTATATTATCGAGCAGAAACTTCTCAATGCTTTTATCTGATGAACCGAGAAGCCTGACCAGTTCCGGAATATCCAGACGGGAGGGGGAGACCTTGTCCTGCGGAGGAGGCAGTATATACAGCCTCGCGGGCATGACTTCCCGGACGCTGCTGATATCCGAATCTACGTGTTTTATAGCGTCAAGTATCCTGCCTGCTTCGTTGAGCAGGATTATGTTGCTGTGCCTGCCCATTATCTCTATAACGAGCTTCTTTTGAGATATATCTCCAAGTTCGCCGGCCGCTTCGATGTTTATACCGATGATCCTTTCGTAGTCGTTGAAATCGAATGAAATTATCCTGCCCCTCGCCAGGTGCTTTCTCAGCAGCATGCAGAATGCAGGGGGAACAGGAGGATTTTCCTTGACAGTTTCGGTAAGGTGGATCCTGGGATACCTTGGACTGGCGCTCAGCAGCAGCCTGCTGTTTTTGCTCCGAGCCCTTACCACCAGCACTATTTCATCAGATTCGGGCTGCAGTATTTTATCTATACGGCCGCCGGCAAGTTCTCCGGTCAGTTCCTGTACTATGCTTTTTGCTACGACTCCGTCAAACGGCAAAAGGAACACTCCTTTACTTGCATCAGAGATTGATTCTACTTTAGCAAAAATCAAAAACCGATACAAGGAAAATCATAAAGGAACGATATGATTTGAATATATGTAACGTTACGAATTGTCATACGTAATGTGAAACTTGCCAAAAATGTAAAGCCCGTGTAACGTTTTTGTAAAGTATGCCCCGTAAACGCGTTATGCCCTGTAATGCTGTATTGTCAATAATCGCAGGCTTTCCGGCAAATTGTGATTGACATAACAGGAAAGGAAAACTATAATAAACATATACAAATTATGAAAAGATCATGTTTTCTTTTTTGTTGATTTTAACTTCAATTGTCCTTGGTGTTTTTACACTGTAAAATTTCAGTTGTTAAGCATATACTATACTGTTTTTATTGTATATAAAGAAAACACAATAAGGGGCTGTATATATGAAGAAGATAGCTGCACGCAAGTTATCTAAGCTATTGGCAGTGGCGCTTGCTTTAGTATTTGCTGTTTCAGGTACAGGCATTTCTTATGGCGACACAGTCGCTTCAACAGATACGGGAGGCACGGAAACAATAAGCGATTCCGTGATCCGACGTACCGATACATACGAGTATTACATTTCTCAGTACCAGGATGCTGAAAAACCGCAGGTAGAAGTTGAGATCGAAGTCGACAGGTATATCGACGCCGATATGGATGTCGAGATACTCGAAAATTTTGAAGGTTCGGCCGGGAAATCGCTGAAGACCGACGAAGAGGGATATGTCACCTGGGAAGCAGATGTGCCCCAGGAAGGACTGTACAGTCTATACATAGAGTATTTCCCGATTGAAGGCCGCAGCTCATCCATAGAACGTGAAGTCTGGATAAATGGTGAAAGTCCTTTCAATGACGCCAAGCATATCACTTTTTCCAGGGTGTGGGTCAATGCGGAGGAGGTCAGGCGGGACAACCGCGATAATGATATAAGGCCGAAACAGGAAGAAGACCCCCACTGGCTCTCTTCATATTTCAATGATTATATGGGTTACTACAACGAACCTTATCTTTTCTACTTCAAAAAAGGCAAGAATACGTTAAAACTCGTATCCGTAAAGGAACCCATGGTGATCAGGACCCTGAAACTCACGCAATATAAAACAGTCCCAACATACGAAGAGAAACTGGAAGAGTGGAGGGAAAAAGGATACGAGATCTATGACGGCGATTCCATAATCATACAGGGCGAAAGCGCCGTTTACAAGTCAGACCCGACACTGTACCCGCTCAATGACCGTACGTCTCCCAGCACAGTTCCATATCATAAATCCAAGATACGTCTGAATACGATCGGGGGTACGAACTGGCAGCAGCCGGGACAGTGGATCGAATGGAAAGTGAATGTGGAAAAAGAGGGCCTTTACCAGATAACGATCAAAGGCAGACAGAATATAACCCGAGGCAAGTATTCCTGCAGAAGGCTGCTCATAAACGGGGAGGTCCCTTTCAAGGAAGCGGAGAACATACCGTTCATCTTTTCATCCTCCTGGCAAAACTTCGTACTCGGGAACGAAGACGAACCATACCTGTTTTATCTGAAAGAGGGAGAAAACACGATAAAGATGGAGGTAGTCCTTGGAGATCTGGCGGATATACTCAGAAAAGCGGAAGAAAGCGTCTATATCCTCAACAGTGCGTACAGGAAGATCCTCATGATAGTCGGATCGTCGCCGGACCGATACAGGGATTACCAACTGCATAAGAAGATCCCTGGCGTGATATCGACTCTTGATGAACAGGCCGAACTGCTCAGGAGTCTTACTGAAGACCTGGTCGCGCTGACAGGCCAGCGCGGTTCAAATCATGCCATACTCAACAGGCTTGCATACCAGTTGGAAGATATGGCGGAAAGGCCGCGTACGATCCAGAACAGGATGACACAGTTCAGGGACAATGTAGGTGCGCTCGGTACATGGATAAACGACACGAGGAACCAGCCTTTCGAGATCGATTATTTCATATTCTCATCACCTGGCGCTGAGTTGCCCAAAGCGGAGGCATCCTTCTTCAGACGCGTGTTCCATGAGATCTCAGCCTTCATAGCATCTTTCGTCGAAGATTACAGCAGTGTCGGAAACGTATATGACACGGATGAAGCCATCACTGTCTGGATCACCACAGGACGTGACCAGGCCCAGGTACTCAAGAAAATAATAGATGACTCGTTCGTGCCTGAGACAGGCATAGCCGTCAACCTGGAACTGGTCCAGGCAAATGTGCTGCTGCCTGCTACAGTTGCAGGCAGGGGGCCGGATGTGGCCTTGTCTGTTTTGAACAGCGAGCCGGTCAATTATGCGACGCGTAATGCTGCTATAGATCTGACCCAATTCCCGGATCTCGATGAGGTGCTCAAGGAATTCACAGATGCATCGCTCCAGCCTTTCAGGTTCCAGGGCGGCTTGTATGGCCTGCCTGAACAGCAGTTGTTCCTTATGATGTTCTACCGTAAGGATATCCTGGATGAACTGGGCCTGGAACCGCCGGAAACCTGGGAGGAACTTTACTATATCATCCCGGCCATACAGAAAGTCAATATGGAAGTAAGTCTTCCGGTCGCTGTGAACAATGGCGGGAACTATGACCCGTGGGGAGCAATGGAGTCCTACAGTACGTTCCTTTACCAGGAAGGGGGACAGATTTATAACGGAGACGGCATCTCAAGCGCTCTCGATACAGAAGAGGCAATAAGGGCATTCAAAAAGTGGAGCGAGTTGTATGTGAACTACAAATTCCCTGTCATATTCGATGCGCTGAACCGTTTCAGGACAGGCCAGATGCCGCTGATGCTCCATGATTACTGGCTCTACAACAATCTGCAGGTATTTGCTCCCGAACTGAGAGGACTTTGGGAGATGGCGCCCATACCGGGCGTGATGAGAGAGGACGGGACCATCGACAGGTCCACCATCGGCGGCGGATACTCAGCCATGATACTCAGGCAGACAAAGAACAAGGAAGCTGCATGGAAGTTCCTGAAATGGTGGGTGAGCGCCGATACTCAGGTCAGGTTCGGACGTGAGATGGAAAGCCTGATGGGTGCGGCGGCCCGCCACCCGACTGCAAACATTTTTTTTTTTTCAAGCAGAAGACGGCATACGAGATGGAACTGTGACTGGAGTTCAGACGTGTGCTCTTCCGATCTTTGCCCAGGTGTCCCGGGCGGTTACTTCACCTCGAGACACCTGAGCAATGCTTTCAGGAAAGTATACAACGAAGGCGCGGATCCCAGGGAGACTCTGCTTGATTATGTCAGGACGATAAATGAAGAGATAGACAATAAGAGGAAAGAATTCGGCTTACCGCTGAGGGATGGGGGTAAATAAATGTCTGCTGTAGTGGAAAAAGTATCACAGCCTGTACAGGGAAAGACCGCAACATTCAAAAGCAGGTTCGAAAACCTGAAAAAGCAGGTAATAAAGCATAAGGTATCTTACCTGTTCGTTGCGCCTTTTGGAATAATATTCCTGGTTTTCACCATCATACCCGTAGTGGTTTCGATGGGACTCAGCTTTACATACTTCAATATACTGGAGACGCCTAAATTCATAAGCTGGCAGAATTACATAAGGCTGTTCCTGGGTGACGACGTATTCCTGAAGGCTGTCAAGAATACTTTCCTGCTTGCGGCGATCACAGGACCTGTCGGCTATCTTGCATCACTGATGTTTGCGTGGTTTATCAATGAGCTGCCCCCGAAAATAAGGGCATTCATGGTCCTGATTTTTTACGCGCCGTCCATATCGGGCAATGTATACATGATATGGCAGGTAATGTTCAGCAGCGATGCCTATGGTTATGTGAACTCTACACTGATCAAGCTGGGCATCATAACTGAACCGATATTGTGGCTCCAGGATCCGAGATATGTAATGCCTGTTATCCTGATAGTCGTGCTGTGGATGAGTCTCGGCACAGGCTTCCTGTCTTTTGTCGCGGGTCTGCAGAGCATCGACAGAGCCCAGTATGAAGCCGGGATAGTAGACGGTGTGAAGAACAGGTGGCAGGAACTCTGGTACATTACATTGCCGAATATGAAACCGATGCTGATGTTCGGTGCCGTTATGTCGATTACTTCATCCTTTGCTGTAAGTGATGTCACCATAGCGCTTGCCGGTATGCCGAGCGTGGACTATGCAGCGCATACGGTAGTCAACCACCTTATTGACTATGGTACTATACGTTTTGAAATGGGTTATGCGTCAGCTATAGCTACGGTACTGTTCCTGACGATGATAATCTGCAACAAGGTGGTACAGAATCTTCTGAAGAAGGTGGGGAGATAGTATGAAGCATCGGAAACTCAACACAAAGAGGCTGAACCGTTCATTGGGGGGAGATATATTCAGCATAGTGATACTGGTCATATTCGGCTCATTCATGGTGCTTCCAATGATATATGCCATCTGTAACGCATTCAAACCTCTGGATGAGCTGTTCATGTTCCCTCCGAGGTTTTTTGTGCGCAATCCCACCCTTGATAACTTCAGGGATCTGTTCTTGCTGATGGCCCAGTCATGGGTGCCTTTTTCCCGGTACATATTCAATACCCTGTTCATTACTGCAGCAGGTACCGCAGGACATGTCGTGGTAGCGTCCATGGCGGCTTATGCGCTTGAAAAGCATAAGTTCCCCGGATCGAAACTTTTTTTCAGCATAGTGGTCACTTCGCTCATGTTTTCTTCCGTTGTTACAGCAATACCGAATTACCTGGTGATGGCAAAATTACACTGGCTGGACACATATCTTGCATTGATCGTTCCTGCTTTCGGATATCCGCTTGGGTTGTTCCTCATGAAACAGTTCATGGAGACGGTCCCCGATTCTCTCCTGGAATCGGCGCGTATGGACGGCGCAAGCGAATTCAGGACGTTCTGGACGGTAGCGATGCCATGCGTCAAACCTGCCTGGCTCACACTGGTCATTTTCTCGTTCCAGACCCTCTGGGGCAATACTGGAAGCACGTTTATATACAGCGAAGAATTGAAAACACTGCCGTATGCACTGAACCAGATATTGCTCGGCGGATTTGCCAGGGCAGGAGTCGGCGCTGCGGTCGTACTCCTTATGATGATAGTGCCGGTAGTTTTGTTCATGGTCACGCAAAGCAGCATCATCCAGACCATGGCCACATCCGGTATAAAGGAATAGAGGGGAGGGCAGGACATTGAGGCTCAGGAAGATATTGACGGCTGTTATTATATTCATTCTGCTTTGTCCGGCAACCGCTTATGCGGATGAACCCTACAACAATTATAATTATGACTTTTGGGGGACCCCGGTACCGGCGCCTGCAGCGTATCTTCCGTCGAGGATAATCGACGGCAGGTCTCTTGGTACATACGAATTCAGAAAACCCCAGGATCTTTTCACAGGTCCGGATAACAAGCTATATGTAGCAGATACAGGCAATAACCGTATAGTGGTCATAAATGAATACTGGGAACTGGACAGGATAATCGACGGGTTTGACAACAACGGGTCACAGGATACTTTCAATAACCCCCAGGGATTGTTCGTGACCAATGACGGAGAAATATATGTGGCAGATACGAGCAATTCAAGGATAGTCCACCTGGACGCTGACGGTAATCTTATCAGGATAATAGGCCGTCCTGTTTCAGATATTATCCCCGCTGATCTCCAGTATTACCCCACTGCGCTGGTAGTAGACAAGGCTGGAAGGATATACATAATAGCCCAGGGTGTCAACCAGGGTCTGATAGAACTGGACAACCAGGGCGAATTCGTTGGCTATGTAGGAGCCACCAAGGTCAAATTCAATATGGTCGATTATTTCTGGAAACTCATAGCGACGGATGAGCAGAGAGAAAGGATGCAATTGTTCGTACCGACAGAATACAACAACATCGACATCGACACGGAAGGATTCCTTTATGTCACGACCAGCAGCCTGGCGCTGGAAGATATTGATCGGGCGATAAACACGAGGTCCAAGGACGACAGGTACGCTCCCATCAGGAAGCTGAACCCGACCGGTACAGATGTTTTAAGGAGAAACGGGTATTTCCCTCCTGTGGGAGATGTGTATTTCAGATCGCGTGGTTACGCTGAATCAGGCAATTCCCAGTTGTATGACGTTTGTGTCGAGGATTCGGGCATTTACAGCGTGCTGGACAAGAAGAAGGGAAGGATATTCACATATGATACGGACGGCAACCTGCTGTACCTTTTCGGAGGTATAGGGAACCGCCTGGGCAACTTCAGGGATCCGGCCGCTCTGGATACCATCAATGACCAGTTTGTCGTGCTTGACTCGAACATGGGCCAGGTCACGGTATTTGAACCGACACTGTACGGCCAGTTGGTCAAAGAAGCGGTTGTGCTCCATCTGAACGGCAGGTATGACGAGTCTGCGGCAAAATGGGAGCAGGTGCTTAAGTACAACGCAAACTCAGAACTTGCATATATAGGCATGGGCAAGGCATATCTGAGGAAAGACGAGTTCAGGCTGGCAATGAAATATTTCAAGCTCGGGAACAAGAGGGATTATTACAGCAAGGCATTTGACCTTTACAGGCAGGAAGTGATAGGAGACAATTTCGGGTGGATCGTGATAACGATCCTGGTGCTGCTGGTCGGATCGAAGATCCTGAAGAAGGTCCGGGCCAGGAAAAAGGCCGGAATCAAAGCCATGGGAAAGGTGGAAGCATAGATGGAAGTATTGCAAAGTCTGAGATATTCATTGTATCTGATATTTCACCCTTTTGACGGCTTCTGGGATCTGAAGCATGAAAAGAAAGGAAATCTTAAGACAGCGATGCTCATAGTCGCGATGGTCATTGTCACTTTTATACTCCGCAGGCAGCTTACAGGATTCATACTGAATGAGAACAAACTGCGGGAACTGAACATCATTGTCGAGATATTGAGCGTAGTTTTGCCGTTCTTCCTGTGGTGTGTGGCCAACTGGTGCCTGACTACGCTGATGGACGGTGAAGGGAGCTTCAAGGATATAGTGATTACCAGCGCCTATGCACTTGTGCCCCTGGTTTTGATCAATATACCGCTCATTATTTTCAGCAATGTGATTACGCTTGAGGAAGCGGCTTTCTATACTTTCTTCGATATATTGTCGCTTGCATGGACCCTCCTGCTGCTGTTCCTTGGCACGAGCGTGGTGCATCAGTATTCGTTGTTAAAAACATTCCTGACCAGTATATGTATTGTGATAGGCATGGGGCTGATCATATTCATAGCGCTGCTGTTCTTCAGCCTGCTGCAGCAGATGTATTCTTTCGTTTATACGATATACAAGGAAATCGCACTGAGACTATAGGGGGTGTAAAGAATGTCCATTAAAAAGATAACAGCTTTGTTAATAGCAGCCGCTCTTCTTATGTCTTGCAGTGCCGTTTTTGCTGATCCCGGCGCCGGCCAGGCCGGCGCGGAAACGCTGCAGTCGATGAAGATGGTCGCGGAGAACGATTATCTGGCGCTATATATCAATGAAGAAACGACTGAAGTCGCAGTGAAGGACAAAAAAACGGGAGTCGTGTGGTATACGAATCCGCCGGACAGGAGCGAGGACATGATCGCATCCGCGATCAACAAGGATAAACTGTCTGCCCAGATATCGATTTCATACTTTACTCCCACATCACAGCAAAAACTGATGAACAACTACACGGACTGCATAAAGTATGGGCAGTTTGAAATAACTGCGATTGAAAACGGTGTCAGGATCGTATACAGGATCGGCAGGGAAGAAAAGATTTATATACTTCCCCAGGTGATCAGCAAGGAGAGGATGGAAGAGAAGATCCTGAAAAATCTGGACAATGCGACCGGCAAGAAACTGGTCAACAGGTACAGGCTCATATCATTGCAAAATGCCAAATCCGAAAAACAGCGGAATGAAATGCTGGAAGAGTTTCCGACCGTAGCAGACGGGGATCTGTATGTCCTTGGTGACAATATCAAGGATTTCATGAAGGTGCAGCTGGAGGAGATAGTCATATCGGCAGGGTATACGCTGGAAGATATGAACGAGGACCATATGGCAAACAACGTTCCCCCGGCCGAAGAGAACAAGGAGCACTTCGTCATACCGCTGGAATATACCCTTGAAGGGGACAATCTGGTGGTCAGGGTCCCTACTGAAGAGATCGAGTACAACGCGGATTCGTACCCCATATATACGATGTCGCTGCTGGAGTTCTTCGGGGCAGCCGGGACTGATGAAAGAGGTTATATACTCGTTCCGGACGGATCCGGTTCACTGATATACCTGAATAACGGCAAGCTGAATGCGCAAACCTATGCCATCGATGTTTACGGCATGGATCAGTCGATACCGCTGGCGGTAAAAACGAGCATCATCGAACAGGCATACCTTCCCGTGTTTGGCATGAAGAGAGGAGATAACGCGTTTTTCTCCATAATAGAATCCGGTGATGCTGTGGCGAGTGTCTGGGCGGATATCAGCGGCAGATTGAACTCATATAATTATGTATATTCCGCTTATACTCTCGTTCAGAATGATGTGCTGGATATAGGCGATTATTCCGGCAACAATACGATAATGGTATACCAGCCGAGAGTATTCAAAGGTGACGTAAAAGTCAGGTATAAATTCCTGAAGGGCGAAGACGCAGATTATGCGGGCATGGCGGCTTACTACCGCAGTTACCTGGAAAAACAGGGAATGACAAGGGAAAAACCGCGTGATAATGTCCCGTTCTTCCTTGAAGTCGTGGGTGCCGTAGACAAGGTCAAATCCATATTGGGTCTGCCCATTAAGACTGCCGAGGTACTTACTACATATGAACAGGCAATAGAGATCATAAATGCCCTGAATGATGCGGGCATCAGCGAAATAATCCTCAAATATACGGGGTGGGCAAATGGCGGTATCGACCACTCCATACCAAAGAGCCTGAAGCTGATGTCGAAGCTGGGAGGGAGCAAGGGCTTTAAGAAGCTGCAGTCCTTCCTTAATGAAAAAGGCATTGAGTATTTTCCGGAGCTAGGATTCATACTGAACTACAGAGATAAGCTGTTTGACAGCT
>ENA-UPSA01000538-UPSA01000538.1-bioreactor-metagenome-genome-assembly--contig:-NODE-538-length-53453-cov-6.324188_pt1 | contig 53453 bp, 52 predicted proteins | sample MGYA00238183_ERZ773288 | MGnify/ENA primary metagenome ERZ773288 (study PRJEB29028, sample SAMN07631243) | bioreactor metagenome | isolation source: Switchgrass digestor | place: USA: Dartmouth... | reverse complement strand
TACATTATGTTAGCGGTTGAGAACCGCAATAATACTGATTTACGCACCATTGGTGCTTTGTTCTACTACTGCTGCGATGAACTTGAGGATATCAAATTCCATGAGGCACTGCAGCTTATAATAGAGGCTTTAAAAACTGCTTTACAGGAAAAACTGTTTTTGACAAAGGAGACAATCAACGAGTTTCTTGACTACTTTGTTTCTTCTTTGCCCAATTATATCAAGGCAAAGCTATCAGTTGTTTCCTGCGAAAGTTGATTAAATAAAAAATAATTAAAAGGAGTAAATGTTTTGCTTGATAGGTTTAGATAGTATAATTTGAATGTTTATATATAACTCGATAAATTGACTTTATATGACTTTATATTATAAATGAAATAAGGGACTTTTTAAAGATTAGTAAGTACTGTATTTAATTGATATTATAATTTAAAAATAGTAAAACTGTTTAATCCAAGAAGGATGCATATTTTTATGAAGGAAAGAGCAGATTTAATTATTGTTAAATATATGACAACTTTATTTATTGCTATTGAAATGCAAGGTAAAAAGTTGTAAAATGTAAACGGCGCGGGCAAGACTTTAAAATATTATACATATTTAAGTTTAATATTCCGCAAATGCATAGTAACCGCCGGCTTTGGAAAGAATTTTATTGCAGGTTTATGGGCTTTGTTACCTGGACTTACTAAAAAGGTTGATACTATAGCATAATAACTAGGCATAGCCCAGATTGACATATATGTATAACGCATAAAAATTTTACATTGTATTTTCGCATTCTGCCAAAGCTTCAAGTGCTCGTAACAAATTTTTTCGGAAGTGGGCTGAGGCAACCGGAAAATGCATTTAACTTTCGTTTAAGCCTGGAGTTTTGTTACACAAAAAACAAAAAAGCATCAGGATGAACCGAAGGCGGAATGCATTAGATTTTTTGTGTTATATACAGATAAATTTTTGCAGGAAGGTGAAATAAATGAGTATGATTAACAAAGCGACCATTGAAGACATTGATGTAAAAGGCAAAAAGGTTATAGTAAGGGTAGACTTTAATGTGCCATTGGATTCAAATGGTAATATAACCGATGATAAGAGGATAGTTGGAGCCCTTCCTACTATCAAATATTTGATTTCCAAAAATGCAAAGACCATTCTTGTATCTCACCTTGGAAGGCCTAAAGAAGGCTTTGAAGAAAAGTACAGCATGAAGCCTGTAGCTAAAAAGCTTGGCGAACTTCTCGGCAAAGAAGTAATAATGGCTAAAGATGTAATAGGTGAAGATGCAAAGGCAAAAGCTGCAGCTTTAAAAGAAGGCGAAGTGCTTTTGCTTGAAAACGTACGTTTCCATAAGGAAGAAACTAAGAATGATCCTGTTTTTGCAAAGGAACTTGCAAGTATGGCTGATATATTCGTAAATGATGCCTTTGGAACTGCCCATAGGGCGCATGCTTCTACAGCAGGACTTGCAGATTATCTGCCGGCAGTGTGCGGTTACTTAATTCAGAAAGAGATTTCAGTAATGGGTAAGGCCCTTGCAAATCCGGAAAGGCCTTTCGTGGCTATTTTGGGAGGCGCTAAAGTTTCTGATAAGATCGCAGTTATAGAAAACCTCATTGATAAGGTTGATACGCTTATCATAGGAGGAGGAATGGCATATACCTTCCTTAAGGCAAAAGGATATAATATCGGAAATTCAATATGCGAAGATGACAAGCTTGAACTTGCAAAAAGCCTTATGGAAAAAGCAGAAAAGAAAGGCGTAGACCTTATGCTTCCTGTAGAAAGTGTTATTGCCAGGGAATTTAAAAATGACACAGAGTATAAGTGCGTTCTTTCTGATAAAATGCCTGACGGCTGGATGGGCATGGATATAGGTTCTCGTACAGTTGAAATGTACGTAGAAAAGATTCGTAATGCTAAGACCATAGTATGGAACGGCCCGATGGGAGTATTTGAGTTCTCTAATTTCGCTTATGGAACAAGGGAAATAGCAAAAGCGGTAGCTGAATCCGGAGCTATATCCATCGTTGGCGGCGGAGATTCAGCGGCAGCAGTTGAACAACTGGGATATGCGGATAAGATCACGCATATTTCCACAGGAGGAGGAGCTTCACTCGAATTCCTTGAAGGTAAAGTTCTGCCGGGTATAGATGTATTAATGGATAAAAATTCGAGAAAAAAGATAGCTGCCGGCAACTGGAAAATGAACAAGACACCAAGTGAAGCCGAAGAGTTTGTGAATGCTCTTAAGGAAAGAGTAGCAGGAACTGATACCGAGGTAGTAGTTGCTGTGCCTTTCGTATGTTTGCCTGCAGTTAAAAAGGCTGCTGAAGGTTCAAATATAAAAATTGCGGCACAGAATATGCACTGGGAAGAAAAAGGTGCATTTACCGGCGAAGTATCAGGACCAATGTTAGCTGACCTTGGAGTAGATTATGTTATAATCGGACACTCTGAAAGAAGACAGTACTTTGCAGAAACTGATGAAACAGTTAATAAGAAAGTACATGCAGCATTAAAATATAACCTCAAACCTATAGTATGTGTGGGTGAATCCCTTGAACAAAGAGAATGCAATGTAACTGCCGAACATGTTGGTTATCAGGTGAGAATGGCATTGTATGGACTGACTGCAGACCAGGCAAAGAATGTTATAATCGCTTATGAACCAATATGGGCAATAGGAACTGGTAAAACAGCGACAAGTGAGCAGGCGAATGAGGTATGTTCACTTATCAGGGCTACTGTAAAAGATATGTTCGGCGAAGATGTTGCTAACACCATCAGAATACAATACGGCGGAAGTGTAAATGCAGCTAATGCGGCAGAATTATTTGCAATGTCGGATATAGACGGCGGCCTTGTAGGTGGAGCAAGCCTTAAGCTCGATGAGTTTGAAAAAATAGTTAAGTACGATAAGAATTAAGTACCCTTGATTATAAAAATTATATATAATAAGATATAAAGCTGACCCTCCGCGTTCATTGTTGGAGGGTCGGTTAATAATAATTTAACTGACAAATATTCTGAACAATGAGTTAATAATGTATAAATTACATTTTATATTTAATGGGTTTGGGGTAAATAACATCTATAAGGTAATAGAATGGAGAGTGAAAATATTGAAAGATAAATTAGTTGCATTAATAATACTTGATGGTTATGGTATAAATCCCCGAAAAGAGGGTAATGCAATAGAAGCTGCAAATAAGCCTAATATCGACAAGCTTATGGCTGAATATCCCAATACTATAATACACACAAGCGGTATGGATGTGGGCCTTCCTGAAGGGCAAATGGGAAATTCCGAAGTTGGCCACACTAATATTGGTGCAGGACGAATAGTGTTCCAGGACTTTCCGCGTATAACTAAATCGATAAAAGACGGAGATTTCTTTAACAATCCTGAACTTTTGGGAGCTTTTGAAAACTGTAAAAAAAATAATACAAAACTGCATTTGATGGGGCTTGTATCCGACGGAGGAGTCCACAGCCACAATACGCATTTATACGCGTTGCTGGAAATGGCAAAAAGGCAGAATTTCAAAGATGTTTATATACACTGCTTTTATGATGGTAGAGATGTTCCGCCGGACAGCGCTATAGGATATCAAAAGGAACTGGAAGAGAAGATAGCTGAAATAGGTGTAGGTAAAGTAGCATCGGTAATGGGCAGATATTACGCCATGGACAGAGATAATATCTGGGACAGAGTTCAACTGGCTTATGAAGCAATGGCATACGGAGAAGGCCTGACTGCTCCCAGCGCACTCAAAGCTTTAGAAGAGTCATATGCGAGAAAAGAATATGATGAATTTGTAAAGCCTACTGTTATAATTGAGGACGGAAAACCAGTCACTACAATTGAAAAGAATGATTCAATAATATTCTTCAATTTCAGAGCTGACAGAGCAAGAGAAATAACAAGGGCATTTACTGACGTTGAATTTTCCGGCTTTGAAAGGAAAAAAGGATATTTTCCCAATTACTTTGTAAGCATGACATTGTATGACAAGAAAATAGAAAACGCGCATGTTGCCTTTAAGCCGCTGGATCTTGTTAATAATTTCGGTGAATATATAAGCAAGTTCGGATATAAACAGCTGAGAATCGCTGAAACACAGAAATATGCACATGTAACCTTCTTCTTTAACGGCGGGGTCGAAACTATGTATGAGGGAGAAGACAGAGTACTTATAGATTCGCCTAAAATTGCGACTTTCGATCTTAAGCCCGAAATGAGCGCATATGAGGTTACAGATGCTGTAATAGACAGGATAAATTCTAAAAAATATGATGTAATCATATTAAACTATGCAAATCCTGACATGGTAGGACATACAGGTATATTTGACGCCGCTAAGGCTGCCATTGAAGCTGTAGATGAATGTGTAGGCAGAGTTATTGAAGCTATACGGGCCCAGGATGGCATAGCAATAATAACTGCCGACCATGGAAATGCGGAACAGATGATTGATTATGAGAACGGCGGACCTTTCACAGCACACACAACGAATGTAGTACCTTTGATATTGATAGGCGCAGGTGATGTTAAGTTAAGGGAAGGAAGGCTTGCAGATATAGCTCCTACAATGCTTGACTTAATGAAACTTGATAAACCTGCTGAAATGACAGGTGAATCTTTGCTTATAAAATAATATAGATATATTATTGATAATTAACTTGTTGTTATCAAAACCCACATAAATCATTATTGATTAGTGGGTTTTTTTATTTGAGTTTTTGTATTAAATTACTTGTTGTGCTGGTTGACTTTGTTCCAGGAAACCGAGTTGCGATGCCAAGATCCTGTAAATTCAGCTGCTGCGAATTCAAATTCGCAGAATAATTTTGCATTTATATATGTGCTTCGTAACAGAATATGTTTGCAGTAGAGGAGTACAACAATTAATGAAGTGCATTTTTAACATATATAAATTTGAAGATTAGATATGTTAAAAAGCACTATATAATTATTCTTCTCAAACAGTGAATTCGCTTAACTTAAGCTCGGATTAACAGGTGATATAAGCCTCTTCACAAGGTTTCTTCCACAAAACAACCAGCACAATGGTTTAAATAAATATTCGGACTTATTATGTACATTGAATTATGGGAATTATGGGAAATAATGTATCATATATAGTGATATATAAAATCATTATTTGAGGTAAAAAATGAACAGGCAAAAAATAAACATAGTATTGAATACATTTTCTGCATTTGCCGTGCTTTTTACATCATTGAAAAGTTTAGTTACATATGTTTCCCTTCCGGCTTTAATTCCCGTTCAATTCGATATCCTTATGAGGCCTGCCAGTTTCGGCGATAAGGAAAAGTACCTTTTTATTATTTTTTTACCGATTGTGGTATGGTCCCTTACATTTATAAGCATTGACAAAAGCAAAAAAAATCAGGAATCTTTTAAAAGAAGCGTTATAAGAGCTGTAGCTGTTGCAATTGTATGTATTTATGCATTTATATATACTGCAGCTACCAGACGCTATTTATAAATCAGCTTTAATTTTATAAAATTATATAATTGAATATTTAGAAAATGTTATATAAAATATATGGAGAATTTATTTGGTAAAATACATTTATTTTGCATAGAGGGGTAAAATAATAATCGTTATTTTACCAAAATTTTATTTACAATTTGAATTATATAAGCTATTCTATTATTGTGAAAAATTAGACAGGGTAGTGTAAGTTAATGGATTTACATAACTACCAAATATTTTAGCATGGAGGGATAATAGACGATGAAACAATTTCTTGAAATTGAAAGCGTATTCGCTAGAGAAATACTAGATTCAAGAGGAAATCCTACCGTAGAGGTAGAAGTAATAGTTGAAGGAGGCTTTATAGGAAGAGCGGCAGTTCCGTCAGGAGCTTCTACAGGTGCCTTTGAAGCAGTAGAACTTAGAGATGGAGACAAAGACAGATACCTTGGAAAAGGTGTTCAGAAAGCGGTTGATAATGTTAATAACATAATCGCTCCTGAAGTTGAAGGTATGAATGCACTTGACCAGGTTGCGATAGACAAATTAATGATAGAACTGGATGGAACTCCAAATAAGAGCAAGCTCGGTGCAAATGCAATACTGGGTGTATCACTGGCGGTTGCAAAAGCTGCTGCTGAAGCACTTGGACTGAGCCTGTATCAATATATAGGTGGAGTAAATGCAAAAGTACTTCCTGTTCCTATGATGAACATACTGAACGGCGGAAAGCATGCTGATAACAGCGTTAACATACAGGAATTTATGATTATGCCTGTCGGAGCTTCCAGCTTTAAGCAAGCTCTTCAAATGTGCGCGGAAGTATTCCATAATCTCAAAAAGGTATTGAGCAGCAAGGGTTACAGCACAGCAGTAGGTGATGAAGGTGGTTTCGCACCTAACCTTAAAACTGATGAAGAGGCTATACAGGTAATAGTTGAGGCTATAGAAAAAGCAGGCTACAAACCGGGAGAAGAATTCAGAATAGCTATCGATGCAGCAGCAACTGAAATGTATCAGGAAGACGGAACATATCTCTTCTGGAAAACAGGAATCAGAAAGACCAAGGAAGAAATGGTTCAATTCTGGGCTGACCTTGTAGATAAGTATCCAATTATCTCACTTGAAGACGGTGTGGCAGAAGAAGACTGGGAAGGCTGGAAGATGCTTACCGAAAAGATCGGAAGCAAGATACAGCTTGTTGGAGATGACCTGTTTGTTACAAATACTGAAAGGCTTAAGAAAGGTATTGAATTGGGAGTTGCAAATTCAATCCTCATTAAAGTTAATCAGATCGGTACACTGACAGAAACTCTTGAAGCTATTGAAATGGCTAACAGGGCAGGATACACAGCAGTTACATCCCACAGGTCCGGTGAAACTGAAGATGCTACCATAGCGGATATTGCAGTTGCAACAAATTCAGGACAAATAAAGACAGGTGCTCCTTCAAGAACTGACCGTGTTGCTAAATACAACCAGCTTCTCAGAATAGAAGAAGAACTTGGTGAAATCGCCGAATATCCTGGATTGAATGCATGGTTCAATTTGAAGAATAAATAAAGCTTAAAATAAATCGGAGAAAACAAGCCATAATGGGCTTGTTTTCTATTTTATTGTATGTTATAATGAGTTTTGACGGTTTTTTAGTACTCCGAAAAGTACGGTATACGTAGTTTTATCTGAATATGTATGCATGCTTTGGATTTAAAAGGCGATTTTCACGGAGGTGTGTTTTTTTGGTAGTCTTAAAATATGTAGTTTATGCAATTCACATATTGCTGGCTGTTTCTCTTATAGTTATTGTACTTATGCAGTCCGGTAAGCAGGCTGGTTTGTCCGGATCAATAGCGGGCGGTGCTGAAACTTTCTTCGGTAAAAATAAGGGAAGAACAATTGATGCTATGCTCAGTAAGTATACAAAATTTGCTGCAATACTGTTCCTTGTAACTTCAATTGCATTACAGATATTAATAAATCGTTACTAAAATATGAAAAATCTGCAGACTATGTGTACACCACATAGTCTGTTTTGCTATAAAAGCATTTTTATTTTCACCGCAAAAATGAATTTATTTAATCTGATAATTAAAATAAATTATTATGCTAATAATATGTTATATGAAATTTCTATGTGTTAACATAGCACTTTGCAGGAATATGGTTTCCGGCAAGTAACAGAATTGCGATGCAATAAATCAAAAATATGGAGGAAGTATTGTGAGTAATATTGATGAAAAATTAATTACCGAAATAGATACTGAGTTGCTTGAAGAAAGAAAAGAAAAAATATTGAGCTTTATGCGCGAGGCAGCTTATAAGCCCATGTCATTTAAGGAACTGGCTGTAATATTGAGCGTGCCGAAGTCGGATCTGGACTTATTTAAAAGCGTACTGGATGAACTGGAAGAAGAAGGTAAAATATTCAAAACCCGCAGGGAGAGATATGGTGTTCCGGAGAGAATGAATCTTATTGTCGGCAGGATGCAGGGTGTAGAGCGCGGATATGGATTTGTGATTCCGGATGATCCGGATATAGGTGATATTTACATATCCGCGGAAGCTATGAACGGCGCAATGCATAATGACAGGGTAGTGGCAAGAATAAGCCGCAGTATGACTGAGGGAAAGAGAGCCGAAGGGGAAATAATAAGGGTATTGGAAAGAGCAAATAAAACCGTTGTAGGTACTTTTGACAGAAGCAAGTACTTTGGCTTTGCCGTTCCTGATAATCCCAGGATAAGCGGGGATATTTTCATACCAAAGGATGAATTTAATGCTGCCAGCCCGGGTCAAAAGGTAGTGGCTGAGATAGTCAAATGGCCTGAAAAGCGCCGGAATGCTGAAGGAAGGATAATTGAGATTATAGGAGATCCTGACAAACCGGGAACTGATATATTATCCATTATGAAAGCATATAACCTGACTGAAGAATTCCCGGAAGAAGTAATTAAACAAGCCGAATCCATACCTGATGCTGTGACGGAAGAAATGATTAAAGGCAGGCGCGATCTAAGAGATCTCAGAATGGTTACAATCGACGGAGAAGACGCAAAGGATCTTGATGACGCCGTGTCAATTGAAAAACTTGATAACGGAAATTACAGGCTTGGAGTCCATATTGCAGATGTAAGTTATTACGTTACTGAAGATTCACCCCTTGACAAGGAAGCACTTAAAAGAGGTACAAGTGTATACCTGGTAGACCGGGTAATACCAATGCTCCCTAGAAAACTATCCAACGGGATATGCAGCCTTAATCCGAATGTGGACAGGCTGGCCTTTACTGTCATGATGGAAATAGACAGTGCAGGAAGGGTTGTTAATCACGACATATTCGAAAGTGTAATAAATATTAACGAACGCATGACTTATACCAATGTATATAAAATACTTGTTGACAAAGATAAGGAATTGTGCAAAAGATATGATTATCTTGTGGATGATTTTAAACTAATGGAAGAACTGGCGAACATATTAAGAAACAAGAGAATGCTGCGGGGAGCCATTGACTTTGATTTTGAAGAAGCCAAGATAATACTCGATAAAACCGGTAAACCAATAGATGTAAAAAGGTATGAGATAACGATTGCCAACAAGATAATAGAAGAATTTATGCTTGTATGCAATGAAACGATAGCTGAAAGGTTTTTCTGGGCTAACACGCCTTTTGTTTACAGGATACATGAAGAGCCTGATCCTGAAAAAATTGAAGCCTTTAACGAATTCATATATAATCTGGGCTATCATATCAAAGGCGTTAAAAAAGTACATCCCAGGGCGCTGCAAGAATTGCTTGAGAAGATAAAAGGAAAGAAAGAAGAAAGAATCATAAGCACAATAATGCTGCGTTCGTTAAAAAAGGCGAGATACAGTCATCAACAGGAGATGCATTTCGGCCTTGCTACGAAATTCTACACTCATTTTACATCTCCTATACGAAGATATCCTGATTTGATAATTCACAGAATAATGAAAGAATACTTAAAGTCAGGTATAAATGAGTTCAGAGAGGACGAGCTGATAAAAAAACTGCCGGACATTACTAAACATTGTTCAGAAAGGGAACGTGCTGCGGACGAAGCTGAAAGGGAAACTGAAGACCTGAAGAAGGTTGAATATATGAAAGCTCACGAAGGTGAGGTATTTGAAGGCATAATTTCCAATGTAACTTCCTTTGGTATGTTTGTAGAATTGGATAATACCATAGAAGGGCTTGTCAGGATGAGCAGCATGGATGATGACTACTATGTATATAATGAAAAAAATTATTATCTGATAGGAGAACGGACTAAAAAGACATACCGTATAGGTGATGTTGTATATGTAAAATTGGCCCGCGCAGATATAGCATCCAGACAGATTGATTTTATACTGCAAAAACCTGAACCGGAAATAGATGATGAGCAAACGGATGAGATAAAAAATAAAGAACACTCCAAAAAGAGGCTAAAGAGAAAACCAATTGACAAGAAGGTTAAATCTCATATAAAAGCCAGAAAGAAAAAATAATAGAAATAAAATATAGAAATCTGTTTAACTGCAATTAATGAATATAAAGCAATAACCTGTAAGCGTAGTGGCTTACAGGTTATATTATTTCATATAAATACCAATTAAACCTCAAAACGTTTTAACTCATCACAAAGCTCAGTGCAATCATCGCAGTGCATAGTTACTTTTATCGGTTTGCTCAGATCAAGGCTGAATATACCCATTATTGATTTTGCATCTATAACATAGCGACCCGATGTAAGGTCGATATCAAAATCATATTTACTTGCTATATTTACAAAATCCTTTACATCATTTATTGATTTTAACATGATATTTATGCTTTTCATAATACATACCTCCCAAAGTATATTAATTGCCATTTTTGTTTACATGAAACATCTTGCTAGTTTTTATATTATCCTGTTTCCACGATTAAGTCAATTAAAATTATTCTTAAACTTTAATTATCTGTATAAAAGCTGATTTGATCAAGCACTGCAGATTAATAAAATCACAAATATTAAAAACATATATAAAGTATTACTGCATATATACATAATGAAACAAATATAGTAATTTATTTTATTACGAATACAGAGAACTTATAAGAACTATCAAGCCTCAAATTTGAGGTAAATATAAATTAAACATGATATCTGCCAAAAAATTAGCAGTGAAAATACTGATGAAAACCAGTTATTTAACTTCACTTACATGGTTAATAAATTATGTGCGTTTTCACATATTTACATATATTATAAAAACAAGATATAATAGTAAAAAATATATTATAAGGGATGGGGATGTTATGAAACTTAAATACTTTATATCAGGCTTTATTGTAAGCACTGTGGTATTTCTTATATACATAAGCATCCTGGCTTCGAATATGACCCAGATTGAGGTTTCGTTCAGACCGCTCAGATATTTTGTGGATGGTGTTGAAAAGGTACTTGATGATGAGGATAAGGGTTTTATTTATAATGACAGAACGTATGTGCCTGTAAGGAAAGTAGCAGAAATGTTCGGGAAAAAAGTACTTTGGGATGATAAGACTTCAACTATTTACTTTAGGTCTAATGATTGGTTATATGGCTTGAGAGAAAAGCAAAGCAGAAATCTGCAAAGAAAAGATTTTGATTTTTTAGAAAAAGGTATGTTCTATGATGAAATATATAGCAAGGTTGGACCACCAGCAGAAGATGCCGGATCAGGTATTTTTATTCCGGTATATAATTTAGAAGATGGTTCTCGTATTTATTTAAGTTTCCCGAATAATAAAACTCTATATAAGGTTTATATACAGTACAATGATGGAACAACTGAGGATATAATATAAAACATAAATAAAGTATGTAGTTTTTGCACAGATAAGAAATCCTGTAAAATCATTTATAATAAGCTTTACAGGATTTTTCTTTGGTTCAGGTATTATGAACCTTAATCAATTCATTATAATTACATAATATGGTTGTTAAACTGCTGTCAGCATATATGTAATATTAAGAATCCATATAATTACAGCAATTTGACTTTGATGTATAACTTTATTATAAATTCAATATATTTCAAAACTGTCCGGTATAAAGAAAGGGTGCGTATATTGTGAAAGGCAAACTTAAATACTTCGCCGTAGGTTTTATTATAAGCTGCGTAGTATTTATGACATGCATAAGCATCCTGGCTACGAATATGGTACAGATTGAGGTTTCATTCAGACCGTTAAGGTTCTTTGTGGACGGTATTGAAAAGGTACTTGATGATGAAGACAAGGGTTTTATATATAAAGACAGAACGTATGTGCCTGTAAGGTAAGTTGCAGAAATGTTCGGGAAAGAGGTCATCTGGGATGATAAGACTTCATCGATATATTTTAATTCACCAGAGAAAGAATATCGCTTAGGTGAGAAATAGAACAGGAAATTAAGCAGAGAGGATTTTGGGTTTATAAGAAAGGGAATGAGTTATAAAGAAGTATATGAGAAAGTCGGCCCTCACGCTAAAGATATAGGTTCAGGTATATTTGTTTTGGTATATGAACTGGAAGATGGCGCATCTATAAGGTTGCATTTTACCGGTATAAATCTATATAAAGATTGCAAATTATATAGTGCCTATATAGTTTATGAGGATGGCAGTGAAGTATGTATTTTATAACCAAGCAGGAAGATTTTGAATTTATTGAAAAGGGTATGGGTTATAAGGAAATATGCTAAAGAATCGGACCTCCGTCCGGGAATTTTGTGAAGAAGATTATGTTTTTGTATATAATCTGGATGACGGTTCGGCAATATCATTACATTTCTTAAGAAACATTTCCGACGGCAGTAAATGTTTACATAACGCTTATTTAACACATAAAGACGGAACAAGGGAAAGACTTTTAAAACCTTACAGGTTAGATCCACACTCTGGTAAAGGTGGTAGTTTTTAACATGGAGGTGTATGGCTGTTTGTCTGTAGAAATAAATATGTTACCGGCAATGAAGAGATATACTATACAATTCTACCGGATTCAAACAGATATAAAGGGAATACGGAAATATATGATGTCAGATTAATTTTGAATTTTGAAGAGTTAAAGGAAATATTAGGTTCATATAATGAAAACGTCGAAATAGCCGTTATGTATCAAAATGGTATAGATGAGAAAATGGTAATTGAGTTTAAAGAATATATTTCATTTTTAAAAATGTACACTTTACAAAATGGCGTGGTGAAGAGTAAATGAAGACAAATGGACGGTAATTTGCCTGGCACGTTTACGGATATTATATAGTAAGTAAAGCAATATGCAAATTTAAGCTTTAATGTTAGTGCTAATAATTGATGCTCTCTGTATGTTTATAACAAGCATGTGATAATCACTATTATTAATTTGATACTACATATAATACATACAGATTACATTTCTTCAGTACAAAAGCAGGTGAATTGTCACTTGAAAATAATAAGGGTAAATATCAGTTATATATAATTATGAACCAGGAATAAATAAGCCAGGGCAGGCAAATAAAAGATAAAATATGGATAAATTAAGGCACGTATACAATTTACGAGTCTCTATTTTTATATGTTAATTTATATGTTAATATGTTAAAAGGCAAGGTTCCGCATCATAATATATCCTTCTGAATTCGTGTTATTTTTCAATTTTTTGTGTTAAAATAAATAAATACTATCTGCTTATATGGAGGGAAAATGAAAAAAGCAGCATTTTATACACTTGGGTGCAAAGTAAATCAATATGATACTGAGGCCATGATCCGGATTTTTGAAGATTCAGGATATGAAATAGTAGATTTCGATAAAAAGGCCGACGTTTATGTTATAAATACATGCACGGTTACAAACCTTAGTGACCGGAAATCAAGGCAGATGATCAGCAGGGCAAGGACTGCCAATCCTGAAGCTATAATCGCTGTAGTGGGATGTTATGCGCAGACTGCTTCTGAAGAAGTTGCAAAAATTCCCGGAGTCAATCTCATCATAGGGACCAAAGACAGGTCAAAAATAGTTGAGTATATAAAAGAAATTGAATCCGGAAGACGCACTAACATTAATACAGTTGACAATATAATGAAGATTCATGATTTTGAAGAATTAAAAATTGACTCTTATAAAGAAAGAACAAGAGCATATATAAAAATACAGGAAGGTTGCAGTCAATTTTGCGCATACTGTATAATCCCTTATGCAAGAGGGCCTGTCAGAAGCAGAGAACCCGAAGCGGTGCTTAATGAAGTAAAAAAGCTTGCCGCAGCAGGATTCAGAGAAGTTGTAATTACAGGTATTCATGTGGCATCATATGGAAAGGATAAAGGCAATATTTCCCTTTTGGATATAATAAAAAAAATACACGAAGTTGAGGGAATAGACAGAATACGTCTGGGCTCTATTGAGCCGACTACGGTAACTGAACAGTTTGTGGATGAGATATCGGGGATGGACAAGTTTTGTCCTCATTTCCATATATCTTTACAGAGCGGTTGTGATGAAACCCTGAAAAGAATGAACAGGAAGTATAATACGCAGGATTACAGAAAATCAGTTGAACTGCTGAGAAGCAGGATTCCCGATGTTGCAATAACCACGGATGTAATGGTGGGGTTCCCGGGAGAGACAGACGAGGAATTTGAGATAACATACAGATACCTTGATGAGATATCATTTGCAAAGATGCATATTTTTAAATACTCCAGAAGAAAAGGCACACCTGCCGCAGTTATGAAAAACCAGGTAGATCCGAAGGTAAAAGAAGAACGCAGCAAAAGGCTCATAGAATTATCCGACAGAAAGGCATATGAATTTAACAAAAGGTTTGTCGGCAGGATTATGCCGGTGCTTTTTGAAAAAGAACTAAAAGATGAAAGCAAAATTTACGAAGGGCATACAACTAATTACATAAGGGTTGTATGTAATGGAGATAATAGTTTTAAAGGGGAAATATTAAATATACGTATGCTGGAAGCATCAAAGGACCATATTAAAGGTGAGTTTGCAGAGTATTAGAAAATTATCAACAGGAACAAAATTAAACTTATGATTATACGGGAATTAAGCTGATATTGAAAAGAAATATTAATCTATAATTGCTGATTAAGGAATCATTCAGTCAACGTTAAAGCATGATGTTTTATGCTGAAATTGTAGTTTGCATTCTGTAAAAATAAACCGGCATTAAGAGCTAAATTAATAAGCAGAAAAGCATTAGTAAAGTAATTGACACTATTTTGTCATAAAAATGTAAATATTGAGTAAACACTACTTGTTTCTAGGTGTTTGAGAAAATGTTGCTTAATTTACTGCAGTCATATCGTGTTGCATATTATGGGATAATGTATTAATATTATATATATATATATATATAACAGCTTTCAGCAGCCTGAAACAATTGTGCTACGATGCTCTAAATGTAGGCATAGGAGTGATATGAATGAAAAATAATGAAACGATGATGTTTAACGTAGATATGGATAAAATGAAAGAAGCTCGAGAGATACTTTTATCTGTTTATGATGCACTGAGCGAAAAAGGTTATAATCCTATAAATCAGATAGTAGGTTATATTCTTTCAGGTGACCCTACATATATTACAAACCACAAAAATGCCCGGAGCATAATAAGAAGGCTTGAAAGAGACGAACTGCTTGAAGAAATAGTAAGAAATTATCTTGAAAAAATGAAATAAGCAATGCAAATGTAATGGGTCGGGAATTCTTACTGATATCTCCGAGTATAATCGGTGTCGGATGTGATGATAAAAGAACTTCCGGCTTTTTGTTTTTAAGGAGTTTAGAAAGGCAGAAGATATAAATGAAGTATGTAGATTTGGGAAGGACCGGGCTGAAGGTTTCCAGATTATGTTTCGGAGGATTGATAATAGGGCCTTTGCAGGCTAACCTTGATGTAGATAAGGGCGCTGAAGTGATTCTGAAAGCTCTTGAAATGGGAGTTAATTTTATTGATACGGCGGAATTATACGGAACATACAAGCATATAAGGGAAGCAGCAAGAAGGTTTGGAGAAAATCCTATTGTTTCCACCAAATCCTATGCATATACAAGGGACGGAGCCAGGGACAGCCTTGAAAAAGCAAGAAAAGAACTTGATATGGATGTAATTGACATATTTATGATGCATGAGCAGGAGAGCAGGCTTACGCTTAAAGGACACAGGGAAGCACTGGAATACTATCTGGAGGCAAAGGAAAAAGGAATTATAAAGGCTGTTGGAGTTTCAACGCATAATATAGAAGTTGTGGAAGCATGCGCTGAAATGCCTGAAATTGATGTTATTCATCCCTTGGTAAATATAAGGGGCATAGGCATTGGAGACGGCACAATTGAAGATATGCTGGCGGCTGTTAAGAAGGCATACGATGCCGGCAAGGGAATATACAGCATGAAACCTTTAGGGGGAGGCAACCTTTTAAATAGTGTGGAAGAGAGCATGAATTTTGTGCTTAATATACCATATATTCATTCTGTGGCAGTAGGAATGCAGAATGTACAGGAAGTAATTTATAATGTAAGTATTTTTAATAATCAGGAACCACCTGAAGAAGTTAAGAATGAGCTTAGAAATATAAACAGAAAACTGCATATCGATTATTGGTGTGAAGGATGCGGACGCTGCAGCGAAAGATGCCGTCAGGGAGCAATTGAGATTATCGAAGGCAAAGCCCGTGTGAATCATGAAAAATGCGCGTTGTGCGGTTATTGCGGCAGTGTATGTCCGGTATTTGCCATTAAAATTATGTAAGTACAAAGCAAATACTATGGATAAAAAAAATACAGGAGGAAATGATGCGAATACTGGGAATTGATTATGGTGACAGCAGAATTGGCCTTGCAATAAGCGATCCTTTTGGCTGGACAGCTCAGGGACTTGAAACCTTAAGCAGTAAAAACGGCTTAAAAGATCCGCTGGAACGTATAAAAGAAATAATAACCCAATACGGAGTTGAAAAAATTGTTATAGGTTATCCTTTGAATATGGATGGTACAGAAGGGGCAAGAACAGAAAAGACCAATGAATTTATAGATAAATTAAGCAAGCTGGCCGATATTGAAATAGTAAAATGGGATGAAAGATTAACAACTGTAGCGGCGCAAAGGACAATGACAGAGACAGGTGTTAAAACATCAAAGAAAAAAGGTATTGTAGATCAGATTGCAGCTGTTTATATTTTACAGGGCTATCTTGATCATATAAGATAACAACGGGGATATTTGAAGGTGTAATATAAATTTTAAATCTTTTTTTAATTGATAATAAGGATAAAATATTAAGTACAAAATAATAATAGAGATAAAAGAAGAAGAATAATTGCCGGACATTAATGAAGCGATATGTTAATTAAGTTGCGAAATGTCTGATATATTGGTAAAATTTAAATTTGAATAAATTCAAGGAGGCATATAATATGACTGATGAAAGAAACGAAATGTATGACGAGAATGAGGACATCATTGTGCTTATAGGTGAAAACGGAGAGGAAGAAAAGTTTGAGTATGTTGAGACAATAGAAATGAGCGGTAATGAATATGTAGTGCTAATCCCTTATGACGAATCCAAATCCGATGACTCAGATGACAGTGAAGAGGTAGTTATACTTAAGATAGAGCACGGCGAAAACGGAGAGGACCAATTCATTACAATAGAAGATGAAGACGAACTTAATGATGTGTTTGAAGAATTTAAAAGGATTATGGAAGAGGAATATGAATTAGAGGAAGAATAATTTCCGCTTAGCTTTTAAAAAACTGCAGGTAATACACAATTACCTGCAGTTTTTTGCTGTTACTGTTTGTCAGGAAGCGTTCTGCGTATTATTTTTCTTTGTTCTTCAAATATATATTTTATAAGCGTATTTTTTGATTTATCGTCAATATTAGTAAATTGCAAACCAACTTCATAATGTGAACGCCTGTTTTGCAATAAATTTCTTCTTACTACAGTACATACAGCATGTATTGAAAGGTCTTTATGCAAGTTTAGTATAATTTCCACCACAGAATTTTTTTCTATTTTTTCGGAGGTTATGATGCAAATGCCATTGCCGCTTATGTTTTTTGTTGTGGCTTTTTTGAATTTGACCTTCGGATGTTCGGTACCAACGCCTCCTGGCTTATCCTTAATGTTCTGCTTTTCAGGCATATTTTCATCAGGATTTTCGATAACACGATACATAACATTTAAAATGCAATCAAGCCGGAAGAATTCTCTTCTTTGAATTTTTTCAAAATCGCCGGTTATATTAACATTGAGCGTGATTATGTTGCCGTCTTTATGTCTACCGGTGATTTTGCCGGTAAAGCATAATAATCCAAATTTTTCATCCAGAAATGTAATCCTTACATTAGACGATATAGGTATAAATGCAAAATTAGCTTCATGAATAGGACATGCTATTGAAATATTCTGAGCATCCTCAATGTTAAGCAGTTGGCTTATATATGTTTGCCCGATCTTGATTCCCATGCTGTTAATTATGTCTAAATCCAATTGAGTTCCTATTTTCATATCAAATGCATTCATTAACAAATCTCCGTTAGTATTAATTTAATTTACATAAATAATTGTAATAATGAAAAAAATATAAAGATAGTTTATATATATACCCATCTTTATTTAAAATTATATTACAATATATTGTTGAAATTGTACAGTATCTAAATGCATCAATTAAAAAGTAATTTTATATTATGTATTTGCTGACGTTAAGTGCTTCAACAGATGTTGCTTATTTATAATTTGTAAGTCAATATATTGTGCTAGTTGCTTTGTGGGAGAAACCTTGTGAAGAGGCTTATATCACCTGTTAATCCGAGCTTAAGTTAAGCAAATTCACTGTTTGAGTAGAATAATTACATGGTGCTTTTTACATAACTAATCTCCAGCTTTTCATATATGTTAAAAATGCATTTCCTTAACTGTTGTGCTACGCTACTATAAACGAATTCTGTTACGGCGCACAAATATAGATTCAAAATTATTCTGCGAGTTTGAATTCGTAGCAGTTGAATTTGCAGGCCCTTGGCATCGCAACTCGGTTTCCTGGAACAAAGCTAACCAGAATAATAGATTAAACTGTAAAAAATAAACATGTTGTATAGTAATCAATAAATCAATTTTTTTAACAATATACTAATATCTTGAATATAAACGGAATTTATTTTAAAATATAGCTTGCATGGGATTCGGATTTTAAAACTAATTAAACTGATTTGAGAGTTAAACCCGGTTTTATAATGCTGATTAACATTAATTTTGTATATAAAAAATTTAAAATAAATGTGAAGGAGAGTAACATGGCGGATAAAATTAAAATGAATGTCCCACTGGTAGAAATAGACGGGGATGAGATGACCAGAATTATTTGGAGAATGATAAAAGAAAAACTTCTGACACCTTATATTGAGCTGAATACTGAGTATTATGACCTTGGGTTGGAAAACAGGGAAAGAACAGCGGATCAGGTTACAATTGATTCTGCGAATGCCATCAAAAAATATGGAGTAGGGGTTAAATGTGCTACTATTACTCCTAACGCGCAAAGGGTTGAGGAATATAACCTCTCACAAATGTGGAAGAGCCCGAACGGAACCATAAGAGCTATACTTGATGGGACAGTATTCAGAGCTCCTATAATAGTAGACAGCATTAAGCCATCTGTTAAGTCGTGGAAGAAACCTATAACAATAGCAAGGCATGCATATGGTGATATATACAAGGATGTTGAATATCGTGTGCCGGGAGCGGGCAAAGCAGAAATTGTTTTCACAATGGAAAACGGTGAAGTTATAAGAAGAACTATACATGATTTCAAAGAAGCCGGGGTAATACTCGGAATGCATAATACTGACAAGTCAATAAAAAGCTTTGCCAGAGCTTGTTTCAATTATGCGCTGGATCAGAAACAGGATTTATGGTTTGGAACTAAAGACACTATTTCAAAAACTTATGATCATACTTTTAAAGATATATTCCAGGAAATATACGACAATGAGTATAAAGAAAAATTTGAAGCCGCAAATATTCAATATGTATACAGGCTTATTGACGATGCGGTAGCCCAGGTTATGAAATCTGAAGGCGGATTTGTATGGGCTTGTAAGAATTATGACGGCGATGTAATGTCAGACATGGTAGCAACTGCCTTCGGCAGCCTTGCGATGATGACTTCAGTGCTCGTTTCTCCTGAAGGCTATTATGAATATGAAGCTGCTCACGGAACAGTTACAAGGCATTATTACAGGCATCTTAAAGGTGAAGAAACTTCCACCAACTGTATGGCTACACTTTTTGCATGGACAGGAGCGCTTAAAAAGCGCGGAGAGCTCGACAATAACAGTGAGCTTGTGAGATTTGCAGAAACCCTTGAAAAGGCATCTATCAGGACTATCGAAGAAGGCGTTATGACAAAGGACCTTGCTCCCCTTTCCGAACTTGCTGAAAAGACCGTAGTAAATACCGGAGAATTTATAGACGAGATAAGAAAAAGACTTGATGAAATGCTTGAAAATAAATAATTAAATCAACTAATTGTAAAAGCTGATAGTTTATCACGCAAAATAATAGCATAGAGTATTTAGTTAACAAATAGACGAAATTTTATTAAAACGCTTTACAAATTTTATATGGTAAAGCGTTTTTGTTTGCATAATTTTCTGTAGTATTAAGTAATATAATGTCATTTAAAAAGGCACTTGATACGTATTTACAATTATTGTAGAATGTGACTGTAAAATAAATCTATAAATGCTAATTTCATGCCCTTGAAATAAATTGTGTGCGGTATTCCTTTACACATTCTTTGCCATACGAATTATATCAGATGCATGTAATAATCTATCTTGCAATTTAAGATAAGATTAAATGATAAATAAAGCTTGGAGGTTATTTGTATAATAAGGCATTGAGACATTTATATAATAAGTCAAATAAAGCAGTCAAGATGTTATCAATATATTAGCTGCAGCAATGTTGATGATGGTAATGCCATCAAAACAGGTAATTGCGGTAAAGCATAAAGATATAAACGGACATTGGGCGCAAAAAGCTATTGAGTATCTTTCAGATAAAAACGTAATAAGCAGATATCCGGGCGGAAACTTTAAACCAAACAACACTATAACAGTTCAGGAATTCTTAAAATGGTAGTAGTGGCAAAGGGATATGAACTACCAAAGCTTGATTCTGAGCCGGGATGGCTGGGCTGGGCTACAAAATACGCAGCAACTGCCCAGATAAATGGCTTATTCAATAACTCAGAATTCTATTATGGTTACGACTATACAAGACCTATTAAAAGTATGAAATGACACGTACAGTAGCCAGAGCTTTAAAAGATGAAGAATATCCTTCCATATTTAATGATTTTGCTGCAGAGATAAAAGAAAGTAGAGAATGAAAACAAGATAAAAGTGGGTACATCTTTGTTTAAATAGGCCCGAATTTCTTTGACAGTCAGGGTAACGTTTATCCGATAGGAATTTCATACGTAGAGAGATACTATTACAAAATAGACGGCTTATGGTATATAGGCCTGGAGGAAGTAGGAGAATTAGGAAAATTGTATTATTGCGGTGATGAGGAAAAGGTAATAACCATTGTAGAAAATGAAGCGTTTTACCGATATGAGTGAGTATTAAATAAATCCTGAAAAAGTGCGATTTTCGTTATAATTTTATCATTAATAAATGAACAAGAATGTTGTATATGGAATTAAAGGATTTTTTTATTGTTGCATTTTGCTTCTTATCAATGTTATCATTAAACATTATAGGGTTTATATAAGAAGTTAATAGAAAGTAATAAGGGGGTATGAAAATGGATTGTCCAAGATGTGGATATAAAATCATGGAAGGGCTTACAACCTGCCTTCAGTGTGGGGCGAATATAAAGGACAGATGGGTCAGCACAGAATTTAAGGCAAGTTTTATTAAGCGTGCTGCTGCAATGTTAATTGATGGGGCTATACTTGCTTTGCCGATGTTTTTAATATTCAAATTTGTAGCAGGTGGCTTTAAAGGTTTCATTTTGTGCTATTTGCTTTTCGTAGTTTATAATACTGTTTTTGAAGTTATTAAGTTACAGGCAACTGTAGGAAAGCTCATCATGAAGATTATGGTTACAGATATGAGCGGTACACATCTGACTTTGGGTGCAAGCTTAAAAAGAAATTTCTTTAAATTGATATCAGCACTTACACTTATCGGATTCTTCCTTGCAATATTTACTGAAAACAAACAGGCAATGCATGATCTTGCCGCAAAATCGCTTGTTATAGCAAAACAATAATAATTTAACCGCATAAAACAGGGCTGTTTTTAAAACAGTCCTTTTTGTTATATGCGTTCGGTAATAAGGAAATTGATGAGTATATAAGTAATGTTTATGATATAATAAAAATGTTTAATTGATATAAATAAATATCTTGCCTCTGGCAAGTGAACCGCTTGCCCGCCTTAAAGGAGGTGCTTCTGTGGATAACAGCCTTAAACGATATCCTTACATGAAGTATATTTTAGCAAGTATTATAATATTAGCACTTATCGTTATTAGCGGAATCCTGCTTTATATATCAATATCTGCGCATAAAGAAACAGTGATAGTAATTAATGACCGTTCCTTCGAGATAAAAGGTGCATATGGGGGCGAGTATTTTTTTGAAGATATCAGCAGCATTAAAATCAAAGATGAAATACCTGAAGTTATAAATGAGATAAGAGGTATAACCCTTAAGGATAAAATTAAAGGAGAATTTGAACTTGAGGAACTGGGAGAATGCGTGCTTTCTGTGAATACAAAAGCAGGTCCCTTTGTATATGTTAAAGTTAACGGGAAGTACCTTATAATAAATTTCAGTGATGAAGCAAAAACCAGAGAACTGTATTACAAGCTTATAAGCGAGTGGGAAAAAATGACACAATAAAAACTTGTTCTATATTTATTATGTATGCAATATACAAGAAAGAGGGTTTTATATGATAGAAATAAGCGGAGTAAGTAAAACTTTTAACGGTACATTAAAGGCAGTGGATAATATCAGCCTGAACATTGAGGACGGCGAGATATTTGGATTTCTTGGGCCAAATGGTGCCGGCAAAACCACCACTATAAAAATGATAACAGGAATTCTTACACCTGATTCAGGTACTATCCGGATTAACGGAAAAGATATAGCTGCCGATACGCTCGATGCAAAAAGGCAGTTTGGATTTGTGCCTGATACACCTAATATGTTTTTAAGATTGAAAGGTATAGAGTATCTGAACTTCATGGCTGATATTTATAATATCAGCACAAAGGAAAGAAAGAACAGAATCGAAATGCTGGCAGAAAGATTTGAAATGACAGGTGCGCTTGGAGACCAAATCCAAAGCTACTCCCACGGTATGAGGCAAAAAATAGTTATTATGGGGGTACTTGTACATAATCCTCCCGTATGGATACTGGACGAACCGATGACGGGACTTGACCCCAAATCATCTTTCACCCTCAAGGAAATGATGAGAGAGCATGCTGACAGCAATAAAACGGTTTTCTTTTCAACTCATGTGCTTGAAGTGGCGGAAAAGATATGCGACAGGGTTGCAATAATAAATAAAGGGAAAATATTATTTTGCGGCAAGCTTGAACAGATGCGAGAGCACTTTAAGAAAAATGAGTCTTTGGAAAAAATGTTCCTGGAGTTGACTGAAAATGAATAATACGATAACTTTAATAAAAATATTTTTTAAAAGCGGCAGCGGCGAGATCAGCAAGAAGAAAAAAGTAACTATAGCATTATTTGCGTTTATATTGTTTTTTTCTTTCCTGCCTATTGCCATAGGTATTGGATTCTTTTTTAGTGAGGCTTATGACATAATGAAGCTGATCAATCAGGAGGCCGTGCTTACAGCTCTTGCTCTGGCTGTCAGTGCGATTGTGATTTTTTTCTTTGGCATATTCTATGTTTTAAATAGTTTTTATTTCTCAAGCGATGTTGAGTATCTCCTTCCTCTCCCTCTGCGCCCGACGGAAATTCTGACGTCAAAATTTATTCAAGTGGCTGTATATGAGTATTTAACAGAACTTGTTGTTTTGCTTCCCGTATTTATATCATTTGGAATAAAGAGTTCGGCAGGATTACCTTTTTACATATATGCTCTTATAATTTTCCTGACATTGCCTGTAATACCGCTAGTGTTTGCATCTTTGATTATAATGATATTGATGAGGTTTTCCGGGTTATTTAAAAATAAAGACAGGTTCAGGATGATAAGCGGAATTATTGCTGTGTTTATCGGTGCCGGGCTTAATGCTTTCTTTCAGAGGTTTAATCAAGACACTTTAAATCCTGAAAAAATTTATAATATTGCAGATAGTTCATTTACAAGCATAGCCTCTAAAATTTTTCCCGGAATAAGGTGGGGCGCTGATGCTTTAGCCCACAGCTCAGAACTTTCCGGCTTGATAAGTATGGCTGTGTTCTTGGTTATAAGTGTTGCTGCATTTGCTATTTTCATTCTGGCGGGTAATGCTTTATATTTTAAAGGTGTCCTTAATCTATCAGGGAATACAGCAAAGAGAAAGAAAATGACCGGCAGGGACTTAAGTAAAAATGTTGCCAAAAGTTCAGTTATGAAAGCTTATATAGTCAAAGAATTAAAGCTTCTGATAAGAACCCCTGTATATTTTATAAATTGTATATTGATGAATTTCATTTGGCCTTTGATGTTATTGGTAGTTATGCTTGCAGAATCAAATTTTACAAAAACATTGGATGAAACAAGAAAATTCATATCAGGCTCACAAAATTACGGGCTTATTGCAGCAATAGGTTTTACTTTTATTATGTTTTTGGTTTCATCAAATGGTGTTACTTCAACAGCTATTTCAAGAGAAGGACAAAACCTTTTTGTATGCAAATACCTGCCTGTAAGGTATAAGGACCAAATTTTAGCAAAGGTGTTTTCGGGAGTAGCTGTATCAATGATAGGGCTGCTGATGGTGGTGATAGTAGCAATTGCAGTTTTAAGGGTTCCGCCGGTTATAATACTGGTTACGGTTGTGGCTGGACTATTAGGAGCGTTATTTAATGCTATTACCGGAATAATGATGGACCTCGCTAATCCCAAGCTAAACTGGGATAATGAACAAAGGGCGGTAAAACAGAATTTTAACTTGCTTTATAATATGCTGCTGGGGTCAGCTTTTGGAGGAATAGCTTTACTTGCACAGATTTATTTCAATTTGAAGTTTGGTGTGTTTTCAGCTTCTGTTATAGTAATCCTGCTTTTATTAGATGCCGTTTTATATAGAATAATTTTGGTTAAAGGGGTCAGGATGTTTGAAAAATTGGAAAATTAATAAAGGCATGATTAGGATAAGCCCGGATTTGAAAAGCTGGTGGCCGGTATTATTTTTACCTGCAGGTTTACTGTTGTTTTACGGTACATCCCGAATGAACGAATGGGTTGAAAAAGTTTATTCACGGCATATATTTAAATTTATTGCACAGGTATTAAGCCATATAGCAGGAGTGTTTCCTTTTTCTTTAGGCGAAGCTTTAGTGATTTTTTTGATGATTTTTATACTCTGCAGGATAATTCTCTTTTTCCGGAAAATCATTGCGCAAAAAGAGGAAAGAAAGGCAGCGGTATTAACTGCTATAAGGCGAATTGCAATAACTGTCAGCATAATTTATTTTCTTTTTGTTTTTCTGTGGGGACTGAATTATAACAGATTGACATTTGCGGAACTTTCAGGGCTGGAGGTAAAACCTTCCTCAATTGATGAACTTGAAGAAGTGTGTTTTATTCTGGCTGAGCGTTGCAATAATCTGAGAACTACGTTAGATGAAGACCTGAACGGTGTTATGAAAATTGATGGCGGGCGCAGGAGTGCGTTAGAAAGGGCGGAAAAGGGATATATCGAAGCTTCCCGTGATTATCCTGTGCTTTCAGGGAAATACGGAAGGCCTAAAGGTGTTGTCTGTTCATTTGCTATGTCTTACACAGGTACTTTGGGCATATATTCGGTTTTTACGGCAGAACCCAATGTTAACATGGATATGGCCGACTGCGACATACCAAGTACGATTTGCCATGAAATGGCTCATCAAAGGGGTTTTGCAAGGGAAGATGAAGCAAATTATATTGCGTATCTTACCTGCTCATACCACCCGGACGATGATTTTAAATATTCCGGGGCCCTGCTTGCGCTGATATATGCAGGCAATGCTCTGTATGAGCATGCGCCTGAAAAATATAAGCAGCTAAGGGCGGAATACAGTCCGGGTGTGGTAAGGGACCTTCGGGCAATAAGCGACTTTTGGAGCGAGTATGAAGGCCCGGTTGAAGATATATCATCAAGTATAAATGACACATATCTGAAAGCAAACCGCCAAAGTGACGGCGTTGAAAGTTACGGACGCATGGTGGATCTGCTGTTGGCGGAGTACAGAGCGGGGAAAATGCGATAATGCTTTGCTGCTTTGAACAAACAAAGATAATAAACAGGTTACAGATCTATATTAAACTGTCCATGTTAAATAATGAAAATTATACAAACACAGAACGGGGATTATGATTGGCCGACTGCGGTATAGCCGGTTTTTCATAGCCGTGGGGTTATGAACCGCGGTAAATTAGATTTATAAACGGTGTGGAGGTAAGTAAATATGAATACTGATATCTACAAATTAAAAAAGATGATTTCAGACAGCAAAAGCATAGTATTCTTCGGAGGGGCCGGGGTATCCACAGAAAGTGGGATACCTGATTTCAGGTCTGCACATGGATTATACAATACTGATTCAGGCTTTTCATATCCTCCTGAGGTAATGCTGAGCCATAGCTTTTTTATAACACATACAAAAGAATTTTTTGAGTATTATAAAAAGAAAATAGTTCATAGGGATGCAAAACCCAATGCTGCACATATTGCCCTTTATAAACTTGAACAGCAGGGAAAGCTTAAAGCAGTCGTAACGCAGAATATCGACGGCTTGCACCAGGCTGCAGGGAGCACCAATGTTTTGGAACTGCATGGCTCTATATATAGAAACTATTGTATGAAATGCGGTAAAAAATTCGATCTTGATTATGTAATGGACAGTAAGGAGGTAATACCTCTGTGTGACGAATGCGGCAGTATAGTGAAACCGGATGTAGTTCTTTATGAAGAGAGCCTTGATATGGATGTTCTTAACAGGGCTGTGCAATCTATTACCGAAGCGGACATGATGATAGTAGCAGGTACGTCTCTTTCGGTATACCCAGCTGCATCTATGGTTGGCTACTATAGTGGCAACAAGCTGGTAATTATAAATAAAACGCCTACATCATATGATACCAGAGCAAATCTTTTAATAAATGAAAGTGTGGGCAAGGTCATGGCAGAAGCAGTTGATGCATAAAGCATTAGTAAATGTATTAATTAATCTGTGTGCTGGTTGTTTTATGGAAGAAACCTTGAACAAAACCAACAAGCACAACAAGTTAAATTATAATAATGCAAAAGACTATATTTACAAAAAAGGGTTTCCACAAAAGGAAACCCTTTTTGATCATTATTCAATAAAAGCTACCTACTGTTTTTCAAATTGCTTTCTGCAAACTCGATCATTTTCTTAACCATGTTTCCGCCGATTCTGCCCGCATCTCTTGCAGTTATATCACCATTATAGCCGTTGTTAAGTGATATACCCTGCTCACTTGCTATCTCGTATTTCATTTTTTCAAGTGCGTTTGAAGCTTCAGGTACTAACTTTTTGTTTCGTGCCATAAAGCATCTCCCCCATCTTGAACAAATTATCCTTGCGGACAATTATATTATTTGAATTTATGCGGATTATATTCTAGTAATTTATGTTTAAAAATCAATTTAAATTTCAAAATAAATAACATTTACAATTAAATATTCAATGCTGTTGATTTAAATATAATGAATTTGGAAGCATTATTTGCTGTGCAGGTTGATTTTGTCAGAGAATTATAATTGCAACGTCAAGAAGCTTGTTAATTAACTATCATGAATAAAATCTTATTATAATTTCACCATTTATTGATAGAAAAATTTGATTGGAAAAAAATAAAAAAATGTATTGACAGTATGTGTGTTTTAGTGTACTATTTAGATAGTTCACTAAGACACACATACGGAGGTGAATGTAAAGTATGACATTGGAATTCGATGGAAGAATACCGATATACATCCAGATAATGGACAAGATAAAGCTCGATATAGTCACAGGAAAACTGAAGGGGGGAGAAAAATTGACTTCTGTAAGGGAAATGGCTGAAAATTTTAAGGTAAATCCAAATACCATACAAAGAGTATATCAGGAACTGGAAAGAGAAGGTATAACCTATACACAAAGAGGAACGGGTACATTTATTACTGAAGATAAAAATATTATTAATTCTTTAAAAGTAGAGATGTCCATGAATGTAATAAAAACTTTTATTGATGGAATGACTAACCTTGGATTCACAAGCGAGGAAATTATAAAGGCAGTCAATGACTACTTTAAAGGAGGTAAGGCTAATGGAAATAATATTTAAAACTGAAAATCTAACAAAAAGTTATATGACAAAAAAGGCTCTCAAAGGAGTAAGCATTGAGCTTGAAAAAGGCAAGATACTAGGACTTTTAGGACCGAACGGCAGTGGGAAAACCACACTTATGAAGATATGTGCAGGCCTATTAAGGCCAACTTCAGGAGAAATATATATAGACGGCCTTGTCCCGGGGTTAAATACTAAGCCTGTAGTATCATATCTTCCTGATGTGAATTACCTTTACAGATGGATGAAAATAAGAGATGCAATAGTGTTTTTCGATGAATTCTATGATGACTTTGATGTGAAAAAAGCAAAAAAGTTGTTGGAATTTATGAATCTTGATGAGAATAGCAAGGTTACATCCCTTTCAAAAGGTATGCTTGAGAAACTTCATCTTACATTGGTTCTTTCTAGAAAAGCAAAGCTATATATACTTGATGAACCTCTCGGAGGGGTGGATCCCGTTGCCAGGGAAAAAATAATTGATGCGATTCTTGACAATTTCAATGAAGACAGTTCAATGATCATTTCGACACATCTGGTCAGAGACATAGAAAGATTGTTTGACGAAGTAGTGTTTATTTCGCAGGGTGAGTTTATATTAAAGGGTAATGCTGAAGAGTTGAGAATAGAAAAAGGTAAATCCATAGACGAGCTATATAGGGAGGTGTTTCAGGATGCTTAGGCTTTTAAAATATGAATTGAGAGGAAAGCTTGTTTTTCTTGGAGGTACAGAAATTATACTTGCTATGCTTAATTTATTCATTTTTCTTGACTGCAATGTTTTCAGAGCATATAAATATGAAGAAGGGATCAATTTGGCATTTTCCATGATGCTGGGTTTTGCAGCAATGATTGTTGTTATAGTGGGGGCTATAACAAGACTTGAAAAAGACCTTTATTCCGAGACGGGATATTTAACCTTTACATTGCCAAAAAGCGGATACAGCATACTTGGAGCAAAACTACTGGCATCATTTATAGAAATAGTTGAATTCTCAATCTTAAACGTAATTTTCTTTGCTCTGCAAATAGTTCCGCATGTACATATAAGTAAAAGTGATATAAGTCTGATGTTTAAGTTGCTGGCAGAAAACTACAGATTTATACTATTCACACTTTTCATGATGATTTTATTTTTGATTATATTCATACTAATGGTGTATTTTTCTTTGGTATCGGTAAGAAGTTTTTCTAAAAGAAGAAAACTTGGCAAAGCAGCATCATTTTGTGTATTTATCGGTCTTTCCATATTGATTGGATTTACAATAGGTTTACTTGAAAAGGCTTTCCCTCAGATTATCAAACTTAATTTTAATAATTTTAATACACATATAGTAGTAACACAGAACATACAAATTGATACTATAGGTGAAGTATCTTTAAATATTGCAGCTTCAATTTTCAGTCTGATATTGCCTTTTATATTATTTATCTCAACATCTTTTCTAATAGAGAAACGGATTGATATTTAAGCAGAACAGGATTTAATCTTTTAATATAGGAAAATCTGTTATGCTTAAAAATTTCTTTAGTTGCTGTGCTCCGCTTCCGGAAGTTAATTCTGTTACGGAGCACTTACTCTGATTAAGGAAATATGCAGTAAATGCTTTAAGAATGTTATGTAAATAGGAGGATCGAAAATGATTGAAATAAAGAATGTATACAAGATATATCATATGGGAAAAGAGAAAGTTGCAGCGCTTGATGGGGTAAGCCTTTCGATAAAAAAAGGGGAATTTATATCAATTGTTGGTCATTCCGGTTCAGGAAAATCTACATTGATGAATATGATAGGAGGTCTGGATAGGCCTACAGAAGGCAGCATTTATGTTGACGGGTGTGATATAGGCAAACTTAAGGATAATGATATGGCAAAATACAGGAATAAAAAAGTAGGTTTTGTTTTTCAATCCTTTAATCTTGAACCTTCTTATACGGCGGCTGAAAATGTAGCAATGCCTTTGATGTTTGCAGGGGTTGGGGAAAGAAAAAGAAAAAGGATAGCTAATGAAGCATTGAAACTGGTTAGCCTTGATAAGAGGGGAAAACATAAACCTACAGAGATGTCAGGCGGTGAACGCCAAAGGGTCAGCATTGCAAGGGCAATAGTTAACGAACCTGAGATACTGTTAGCTGATGAACCCACAGGAAACCTGGACTCAAAGACCAGAGCCAGCATAATGAGTTTACTGAGAGATCTGAATAAAAACAAGGGGTATACTATTATAATGGTTACCCATAACATGGAAGATGCGCAGTATGCGGACAGAATAATCAAGCTTAGAGACGGGCTTATTGAGGGGGTAGTTGCAAATGAAAATTTGGGATAATATAAAAATCTCTTTTACTAATTTAAGAAAAAGAAAACTGCGTACATTTTTAACTTCCTTTGCAATAGCCATAGGAACTATGCTTATTGTTTCAATGGTAGGCTTAGGTGTAGGTTTGAAGGACATGGTAATTAAAGAAATTAAGCAGCAGACATCTGTCACACAAATTTATGTAATGCCCTATAGGCAAATGAAAACAGTTAATGTAAACTTGACGGAAGAAGATCTCAAAAAGGCTGAGGAAGAAAAAGCCAACAGTTATAAAAAAATAACGGAGGAAGATATCCTGAAAATTAAAGGTATAGCAGAAGTGGATGATATTCAGTCCGTTATAAGTACAAGGATAACTTACACGCAGCTTAATGGCAAAAAGTCATATGCTAATAAGGGTATGGGTTTTGATTTGAACTATTCTGTTTTTACAAAGGCTGAAATAGAAAAAGTTCGTGTTGAAAAAAATGATAACAGCATACAGCCAATTATTGCAGGAAGGAATCTGCAAAAAGGCGATATTAATGCAGTGGTAGTAGGTGAAAAATATCTTAAGGCAATGGGCTTCAATGACTACAATGCAGTCTTAGGACAGGAGATAGTTATAAACTGTGAAATTTCTCAATTTCCTGGCGCGCCTGCTGTGACGCCATTTACCGGCAAGGCTGTGATAGTGGGGGTAGTAAGTGAAGAATTTTCTGATTATGCTGACAGTATCATTATGCCTATTGAAATGGCAGCTGCCATACAGGGATATTATAATTCAAATCCTTCATACTATAAAGAAAAGGGGCCAGATAATTTAGTTGTACAAGCTAAATCCCTTGATGATGTTAAAAAAATTGCAGATGAGATTAGTAAAATGGACTTCACCGTTCAAACATATCAATCGGTAGTAGACGAAGTGAACAAAATGTTCAATATTTTTGAAGGTCTGCTTGCTGTAGGAGGACTGGTTGTCCTGTTTGTTGCATCACTTGGTGTTATAAATACTATGATTATGGCTATATATGAAAGAACAAGATCCATCGGTATAATGAAAGCTATAGGTGCATCAAAAAATACTATTAGAAGAATATTTCTAATGGAATCAGGAACCCTTGGATTTGTTGGTGGCGTTATTGGAGTAATACTCGGATGGATGACGACAAAATTGCTTGGATTTGCGCTTAATCAATACCTCAAAAGCCAAGGGAATTCGGCAGTTGACATCTTCTCTATGCCGATATGGCTTACTTTAGGTGGGTTGGCATTTGCAATTCTGATTTCCGTTATTGCAGGGCTTTATCCTGCGGCACGCGCTTCAAAGCTCGATCCTATAGAAGCGTTAAGATATGAATGATACTAATAATTAAAAGTTAAGAATTATTAGTTGTAAGTTAATTGTTCATAGTTGAAATTGAAATTAGAAATAATAATTTATGTTCAGGGTTGAAAGTTAAGATGGATGGTTAATAGTTTAAAGCTAAGCATAAATCATCAACGGGAGAAATATCAACAAGCAAAGTGCAAACTTATACAGAGTGCGACAAAAATAAAGAAACAGGTCATGAAAATGACCTGTTTTTAATGCGTTGACAAGCGCACATTTATTACCTTGCTGCCGGCATTATATCCTGCATGAGTTTAGCGAGCTGGTCGTTGATGTCATTTGCAGGGCGATTGCCGGTTAAATTGTTAACTATGGTTCCGATCCTTGTCAGTATATCTTCCGATGTGCTGACAAGGACATTATTTATACTGGGATCTATTTGCTTAACTTTATTTATTACCGCATTTTTTGCCCCGCTTACATCCGTTTCTGCATTGCTGGGCTTGCACCCAATGATTGCGGTGTTTCCTGTTACTATTACATTCGGGCTTTTAATTTCTTGCATTTTTTCCAGTTGTGATTTTATTTTTTCAGATTTTTCACGGTCATAAAGGTCAACTGTAGGGGTTGCTGTGTCATTTCTATCAACTCCCGGAAACATGTCAGTTGCCCGGTTATCTCGACCGGTTGTTCGAGGATTAAGGTCAAGCATATCAGGAGTGTTGTCTCTGGGATTTATAAAACCCTGTGGAACAACCGTGACCCCATTTCTGTTGTTATTAGGAGACTGTCTTGTAGTTGCACATCCGCTTATTGCAAGTATACATGCGGATACGCAAATAATAGCAGTACAAGAGCTTAGAAAAATTTTTTTCATTAAACATATCACCTCCATATGATATTTTTATCTGAATTCGTGTTTTATATATGAGTCAAAAATTATCAGATTGATTTTATACTGGCATTCTAAAGAATTAAAAGGTACTTTTATTGAAAATATATTAATACTCTGATAATATGAAATTATTGTTTATATACACTTATAGGAAAAGGTGACTGCTTTTATGTGGTTTAATAATAAATTTTTTAAATACGCCACAGGTACATTTTTAGTTCTTTTGATTATTTTCATGCTTGGCCAGGTAGATTTTTTTATTGCACCTTTCAGGAAACTGTTTATGACTGTATTAACACCGCTGATAGTTACGGGTTTGCTTTATTTTATCGTAAACCCTCTTGTTAAACAGCTTGAACGGATAAAATTGCCAAGAACATTTGCGATACTCATTTCATATGTAATAATCATTACATTTATTGGTACTATTGGCACGTATATGGGTTCGATTATAGTTCATCAATTTAATCAGTTGATAAAAGAACTTCCAAACAATATTCAATTTGTTAAAAAAATATCAGAACAAATAACCGGTCAGCCATGGTTTAGATACTTTGACAGCGTTGAAATTCAGGAGAAGCTTGTAAAATTTCTGCAGAATCTCGCACAGGGGTTTACCGGTTCGATACTCGGGATAGCAGGTAAAGTTACCAATATAGGTACAATAGTTTTTATAGTTCCGTTTATTTTGTTTTATCTTTTGAGAGACGGAGAAAAGTTTGTTAAAGGCTTGGTAAAATTAGCACCCGATAAATATGAGGAAAGAATAAAAAAGATAGTGCTGGATGTTAACGGCACACTCTCATCCTATATACTTGGACAAATGACAGTAGCATTAGCCATAGGGATTATGATGTTTACAGGGTATATGATAATTAAGCTTAAATATGCATTGGTACTTGCCATATTTGCAATGATAACTTGTATCATACCATTTTTTGGTCCATGGATAGGAATACTTCCTGCTGTACTTCTAAGCCTCACATATGATCCGATTATGGCCATTAAGGTTTTTATAGTCATGCAGGTAGTTCAAACCATAGATAACAATTTAATATCACCTCATATTATGGGTAAGAGATTATCTGTACATCCGGTTACAGTTATCCTTCTGTTGATGGTGGCAAGCTCATTGTATGGCATTATCGGTATGATACTTGTAATTCCTGCATATGCCGCTATAAAGGTAATAGTTAAGGATATCTACGAGATGTATACAGGAAAGGTTCTGGATTTCGGAGAGGACATAATTTTTAAAAAGCAGGTTAAAAATGCCGGGGAGTAATTTTTAAGTAATTAATTGCTGCTTTGAATATAATTCTATAAAGTGCATAACATATCTAAAGTATCAAGAATTCATGGCTTTAGGTGATGTTATGTTTTTCAGGAAAAAGGCAGCAAAAGATACGGAAAATAAAAAGCAACAGACAAGGTCACCTGAATATACCTTAAGTAAGTCGCTGGAATCTAATAAAAAATTATTCAATGAAATATTTAAAAATGATGACACATTTGTAATGAGATTTTTTGAAAACCAGAAGTTTACGGAAATAAAATGCTGTATTCTGTTTATTGACGGTATGGTAAAAAATGAGATAATAAATGACAATATAATACAACCTGTTGTACAAAACACCATGCTTAAAGATTCCGGCGACGTAATAGGCACCATTCAAAACCAGGTACTGGTATCAAATGATATAACAAGGACTTCAGATGTAGACAAGCTTATTAAAGCAATTATTACCGGAGATACTGTTTTTCTTTTGGACGGTTCAAAAGAAGCGCTAGTAATAAAAACGTTTGGAATACAAACTAGGTCAATTGCTGAGCCTGAAACAGAAAAGGTAATCACCGGCCCCAGAGAGGGATTTATTGAGTTAATGACGGTAAATCTGACTCTGATAAGAAGAAGGTTGGGCACACCGGACCTGAAGTTTAAATTTATGACCATAGGTGTCCAGACTCAGACAAAGGTCTGCGTTTGCTATATGGACAACGTGGTAAATCATAAAATATTAAATGAATTGTACCAAAGGCTGGAAAGCATAGATATTGACGGTATATTGGCTACACATTACATAAAGGAATTAATCAAAGATTCTCCCTTTTCATTGTTTCAAACCATAGGATTTACCGAAAGACCCGACGTTGTCGCCGCAAACCTGCTTGAAGGACGTATTGCGGTACTTGTGGACGGCAATCCTACGGCTCTGACACTTCCATACACATTCTGGGAATATTTTCAGACAAACGATGATTATTATACTTGTTTTTATTTCGCCTCCCTTAGCAGATTGCTGAGAATCATAGGTTTTCTTATAACAACCGGCGCGCCTGCTATTTATGTTTCATTGGTATCATATCATCAGGAAATGATACCCACACCTTTGCTATTAAGTATATCTTTCGCAAGGCAGGGAGTGCCTTTTCCCACTGTAGTGGAAACCATATTACTGCTGTTTGTATTTGAACTGCTTAGGGAAGCCGCTGTCAGGATGCCGTCAAATGTAAGCCAGGCATTGAGCATAGTTGGAGCTTTGGTATTGGGTCAGGCATCAGTGGAAGCAAAAATTGTCAGCGCCCCGGTAGTAATTGCAGTGGGCATATCAGGAATAACAGGGCTCCTGGTTCCGAAAATCAGAGGAGAAGCTGTTTTTTTAAGGTTATTCTTCTTGATTCTTTCTGCTTTTTTAGGATTGTATGGTTACGTTATCGGAGTGGCATACGTTTTGCTTCATTTGTGTGAGATCAGATCCTTCGGAGTGCCCTATACGGTCAATCTGACATCCTTTGATCCCCAAGATATTAAAGATACTGTAATAAGAGCACCCTGGTGGTATATGAAGCTTCGTCCGAAGTTAATTGCGGCAGATAATATCATAAGGCAAAAAACAACGGGTAGAAAATCATGAAGAAAAGGGTATTGATTTTTACTGTTATATTCATAATAAATATAATAATGTTTACCGGATGTTGGGATTACCGGGAAATTGACAATTTATCCATAGTTGCCGGGGTTGCGGTTGATAAAAATGAACAGGGACAATATGTTCTTACGGTAGAGGTTGTTGACATGCATGAAGGAGGAAAGGATGTAAAGGTTAAATCCAAGCTATTGGAGGTTAAGGGTGATACTTTTTTTGACGCAGCAAGGAATATTATAAAAATAACTGCACCTAAATTATATTGGGGGCATACTGAAATTGTGATTTTTAGCCAGGATGTGGCGAGGGAAGGAATTATCGAAATCCTTGACTGGCTGAGCAGGGATGCCGAGCCCAGGTTGACAATAGACTTGCTGGTGTCAAGAGAAGATACTGCAAAAGAGATATTTGATACACAGAGCATAATTTCAGAAGTGCGTTCTTATGAGATTAACGATATGCTGAAGGCGCAGACCAATTTATCAAAGGCCCCTAAAGTAAAAATCTATGACTTTATAAGCGCTTTATCCAGTGAGGGGGTATCGGCGATTTTATCGGCTATAAAAACGGCTGACAATAAAGGAGAAATGACCACGGAAATATCCGGTACTGCAGTTTTTAAAGGAGATAAGCTAATAGGCTTTCTGGATGAGGACCAGACCAAAAATTGCTTGTTTGTAATGAATAAAATAAAAGGTGGGGCTATTAACATAGGAAAGCAACCTGAAGGGAAAATCAAAAATATCTCATTGGAAATCGTGAACAATAAAACTAAAGTAAAACCTGTATATTCAAATGGAGAAATATCTATGAATATAGATATTAAGACTGAAACGGATATAATCGAGCATGGTTCAGAGGTAGATTTTGTTAATGAGGAAGGGTATCTTGTGCTGAAAGAGGATGTACAAAAGCAGTTGAAATCAGATATAGAGAGTGTGATCCGTATGGTCCAGCAGGATTTTGATGTAGATATTTTTGGATTCGGGAAAACAATAAAACAAGATATGCCTGACTTGTGGAAAAAGATTGGACCTGACTGGGAAAACATTTTCAGGAACTTAGAGGTAAACATAAATGTGAAAATAGAAATGAAGAATTCAGGACGTCTGGGAAGGGCTATCAAGATAGGGGATTGATATATGCTGATGCTTGCGGTTACTACCTTTGTATTTATCATGTATTTTATTACTGATCTTGTGCCCGTATATAAAAATAAGCAGTGGAAGTTGTTCTGGGCATATTCTGTTATGATGGCGTTTGCGTATGTGTTACTTTTCCTGATATCAATCGGTATAGATATAGATAGCCCGCTAAAACCTGTAAAGAGACTGATTATTGCTATCTGGGGATTAAAGTAAGAAACTGAACTGCCAAATCAATTTGACCGGTGAAGGTAAAGAAGGTATATGAGCAAAGAATCTATTACTCAAAAGCAAAGTATAGTTATGATGATTACCTATATGCTAGGAAGCTCAATGGTACTTGGTGCAGGCAGCGAAGCGAAGCAGGATGTATGGCTTGCATTGCTGATTGCAATGCTTATGTCTGTACCTGTTATGTATATTTATATAAGGTTTCACGTAATTTACCCTGACAAAAGTTTGTATGAAATATTGAATACAGTATTTGGAAGGATTTTGGGAAAAATTGTTGCAATACCTTTTATCTGGTTTGCATTCCATCTGGGAGCCTTGGTTCTGAGAAACTTTTTGGAATATATTAAAATAGTGTCTATGACACAAACTCCAATGTTCGCTTTTGCAATTGTTATGATAATTTCAAGTATATATGGTGTAAGAGCGGGTGTTGAAGTAATTGGAAGATGGACATCAATCATTCTTCCGTTTCTTATGTTATCTGTACTGATTGTAACCGTTTTTTTAAGTCCGCTGTTTGATTTTGGCAACCTAAAACCTGTTTTATATAATGGCTTTAAACCTATTTTATATAACGCGATATCTGCTTTGGCATTTCCTTTTGCAGAAACAGTTATATTTACCGCCGTATTAGATAAGATAAGGGATAAAAGAAGTTTATATAAAATATATTATGTTAGCCTTATTTTTAGCGGAATAGTATTAATAATAATATCCTTGCGAAGTATACTTACTTTAGGAGCTGAAAATGTCGGTAATATGTATTTTGCTTCGTACGCAGCAGTGGGACTTATAGACATAGGAGATTTTCTTGAGAGAATAGAGGTATCGGTTACAGTAGTATTTTTGTTCGGCGGTTATGTAAAAAATAGCATATGTTTGTATGCTGCAAGTACAGGAATAGCTAATGTGCTAAACATTGATAATTACAGGCAAATAGTAGCTCCGGTGGGTATGTTAATGTTGGTTTTTTCATTAATTATATATAACAATACTATGGAAATGTTTGAATGGGCAAATAAAATATATAAATATTATGCCATACCCTTTGAAGTGGTTTTACCCTTAATAGTCCTTATCGTTGCAGAGATAAAGATACGCCTGACGAAGAAAAAGAAAAGGGCGTGAAACCCTATGCTTTCTATAACAATGCAGCCAGCAATAATAGTTTTTCATTATCGTTGTAAATCTTGCTAAATTGAGATAAGGGCAGAGGATTTTTACCAATTCCTACTTCTATAGTATAACCGGGCCTTTTGTAATGCTGTATAAACCAATCTTTAAAACCGGCATAAGAAGCCATGCCCTCCGGCTCATCAAGCTTATATCCTGATATATTTGCTAACAACTCACCTATCTTTCTGCCCTCAGGCAGGGAAATATAATCAAAATCCCAGTATATTACTTCTCCTTGTGAATGAAAGGCCAGTACCATCCTGAAATCATGCTGCAAAGTAAAAGTATAGACAGCACGGGATTCCGGTTCGCTTAAGGGACCGGTGCCTGAATATCTGGTAGGACCGGGACCGTATATACCATATGCTTGTTCGCTGTCCTTTGATAAATTCCATTTAGCCGGATAATTATGATTGAGATCTACGCCCCTTATATTTGCCTGCCATTTAGCATTAAAATTATTTCTGCCACCGTTCCATTTAATAAGGTCGGAGTAATAAGGGTTATCTTCTTTAAGGCCGTTTAACACAAGGTCTACTCCGTCAGGGTTAACCATTGGTATAATATAAATACTGCTCTTTTTCCATATGCTTCTTGTAGAATAACCGGATATACCGCATCCTTCTGTACAGGACTTCAAAAATTCTTCAGCATATTTCACAAGAAGCAGTGATGTAATCCACTCCAGTGAATGGTGAGCCCCGTTATAAAATACACAGTTTTTACCGGAACCAAGCCTTATATAATAAAGGTTGCGTCCGAGAATACTTTTGCCTGCCACACCTGTTTCCATAAAGGGGTATCTGTTTTTTAACTCAAAAATGTCCCTTTCCATTCTCTCATATGTATAGTCAACATTTGTTTTTACTATGTCTTTTGAAGAATCAAAATTTCCCATAATAAAAGCTTCTCCTTATTTGCTTTCATATTTAATGGTATGCGACTTGCACGAGGGTTATGATATAATATAAATATTGAAGAATTATTATTCAAATTGAATCAGGTGAGGGAAGAGGGGCTAAGAACATGAAATCTTGCGTCGGCTGCATTTGTCAGGAATGATGATTGCCAGCAGGATGAAATCTTCCTGCACCGATTATTAGGGTGAATCTTATGCATGATTTTGTACATCTTCATGTCCATACTGAATATAGTCTGCTGGATGGTGCAAACAGAATAAACGACCTTATAGCGAGGGTAAAGGAACTGGGTATGAAAAGCGTGGCTATTACAGACCACGGTGTAATGTATGGGGTTGTTGATTTTTATAAGAAAGCTCTGGATAACGGGATAAAACCCATACTGGGATGTGAAGTATATACTGCCCGAAGAAGCAGGTTTGACAAGCAGTCCAATATCGATGCGGATAACGGACATCTTGTGCTGCTTGCGGAAAACAATGAGGGCTACAGCAATCTTATGAAACTGGTATCCCTTGGATTTACTGAAGGCTTTTATTATAAGCCCAGAGTGGATATGGAACTGCTTAAAAAATACAGCAATGGCATAATCGCACTCAGCGCTTGTCTGTCCGGAGATATACCAAGGGCGATTCTAGCGAATGATTATGAAAGGGCAAAAGAACTCGCATTAACATATAACATAATATTCGGACAGGATAATTTTTATCTGGAGATACAAGCTAACGGCATAAAAGAGCAGACGTTGGTTAATCAGAACCTTATAAAACTCAGCCTGGAGACAGGTATACCCCTTGTAGCCACTAATGATGCCCATTATTTAAGGAGAGAAGACGCAAAGGTACATGAAATTCTGCTTTGCATACAAACAGGAACTAATATACATGATGAAAACAGAATGAGATTTTCCACCGATGAGGTTTACGTAAAAAGCCCTGAAGAAATGTATGAAAGTTTCAAAAATGTACCACAGGCTTTGGATAATACCGTTCATATAGCTGAGAGATGCAATGTGAAACTTGAACTTGGCAAACTGCACTTGCCTGAATTTGATGTGCCCGGCGGAGAAGATGCGTACACTTATCTTAGAAATTTATGTTATGAAGGGCTTAAGAAACATTTTGGTGACGATATAGACAAGGAAAAAACAGACAGGCTTGAATATGAGCTTTCTGTCATAAAGCAGATGGGATATGTGGATTACATGCTTATTGTATGGGATTTCATCAGATATGCAAGGGAGAATGGCATAATGGTTGGGCCCGGCCGCGGAAGCGGAGCCGGAAGCTTTGTCGCCTACTGCATAGGAATCACAAATGTTGACCCGTTGAAATACAACCTTCTGTTTGAGCGTTTCCTAAATCCTGAAAGAATAAGCATGCCTGACTTCGATATAGATTTCTGCTATGAGAGGAGGCATGAGGTAATAGAGTATGTTATAAGAAAATACGGCAAAGAAAGGGTAGCTCAAATAATTACTTTCGGAACAATGGCAGCAAGAGCCGCAATACGCGATGTTGGAAGGGCTCTGGATATTCCCTACGGAGATGTGGACCAGGTTGCGAAAATGATACCTTTTCAGATAGGTATGACGATAGACAAGGCTCTTGAAATGAATCCTGAGTTAAGAAAGATGTGCGAAGAGGACCTTGTTATCGGAGAAATGGTAAACACTGCCAGAATGCTGGAAGGCATACCAAGGCATGCGTCCACCCATGCTTCGGGCGTCGTTATTTCAAAGGAACCCGTTGTCAGCTATGTACCTGTACAGGGCAATGAAGACAGCATTATTACCCAGTTTGACATGGAACAGGTAGCGGAGCTGGGACTTTTGAAATTTGATTTTCTTGGTCTGAGAAACCTAACTGTTATCAGAGATACTTTGAATTTTATCAAAGAACAGCATGGCATTGAAATCGATATCGATAAGATAGACTATAATGACCCTGATGTGTATAAAATGATAAGCGAAGGTAAAACCGCAGGTGTATTCCAGCTTGAAAGTGCGGGGATGACACAGTTTATGAAGGAGCTTCAGCCTTCATCCCTGGAAGACATTATTGCGGGAATTTCCCTCTACAGGCCCGGCCCCATGGACCAGATACCGAAATATTTAAGAAATAAAAACAATCCTGAGCAGATAACTTATGCTCATCCTCTTCTGGAAAATATACTTAATGTGACGTACGGATGTATGATTTATCAGGAACAGGTTATGCAAATAGTGCGTGATCTTGCAGGTTACTCCATGGGCAGATCCGACCTCGTCAGAAGGGCTATGGCTAAAAAGAAAATGGATGTTATGCAGCAGGAAAGAAAAAACTTTATATACGGCATAACAGACAGCGATGGAAATATTATTGTAAATGGAGCTGTAAGGAACGGAGTAGATGAAAAGACGGCAAACAAAATCTTCGATGAAATGATAGATTTTGCCAGCTATGCTTTCAACAAATCACATGCGGCAGCTTATGCGGTAATAGCTTATCAGACCGCATGGCTTAAACACTATTATCCCGTTGAGTTCATGACAGCCTGCCTAAATAGTTTTTTAGGCAGCATTGATAAGGTTTCTCAGTATATAAACGAGTGCAAATCCATGAATATAATCATCCTGCCGCCGGATATAAATGAGAGCGATGTAAAGTTTTCAATAAGTGAGGGGAAGATAAGATTCGGGCTTGCGGCAGCCAAGAATGTGGGAGAAAATGCGGTCAGGAGCATAATACATGAACGTAATGCCAATGGAAAGTTCAAAGACTTCAGAGATTTCTGCACCAGGATAGACAGCTTTGAGGTTAATAAGAGATGTGTGGAAAGCTTGATAAAATGTGGAGCTTTTGATTGTTTTGGCATATACAGGTCAAAATTATGCAGTGTATTTGAAAAAATGCTGGACGGCATTCAGGAAAGCAAGAAACGTAACGTAGCGGGGCAGCTTTCGCTTTTTGAATTAGCTGAAGAGGATAATTCTATCGGGACGGTAAAAGAGGAGTATCCGGATATAAAAGAATATCCGAAAAAAATGCTGCTGGCTATGGAAAAAGAAGTGCTGGGGCTATACATTTCTGGGCATCCTTTAAGCGAATATGAAGAACAGATAAAAGCTGTCACTAATTTCAGCAGCATGAACATCAATTCTCAAGGCACGGATTCACAAGAAGAAGGTGTTAATGAATATATTGATTTAGAAGACGGAAAACAAATAGTGGTGGCGGGAATAATAACGCAAAAAAAGACTAAAGCAACAAAAAACAATAGTATAATGGCATTTATTAATCTGGAAGACCTTTATGGAACCATGGAAGTGATAATATTTCCCAAGGTTTTGGAGAAATATGCTAAAATACTGGTGGAAGATAATATAGTTGTAATATCCGGCAGGTTAAGCATAAAGGAAGATGAAAGCCCGAAAATAATTTGCATGGAAGTAAAACCGCTGTCGGAAGTAACTACAAAGAAGTTATATATAAAAATTAATAAAAATGCTAATACTGCATTAATAGAATCCCTTAAACCTTTGCTTATGTACTTTAACGGGGGTACTCCGGTTTATATTTACAGGGAAGGCGACAGTAAGCCGTTGTTATTGGACAGAAAATATTGGACGAGTTTGAACAAGTGCCTCATAGATGAGCTTAAAGAACGTTTTGGAGAACAAAATGTAAAAGTTGTGTAAACAATTTATAGAATTAATTATCATGTTGTCAGGCAAAATGACGAAAGTAAACAAAATATTGATTTTTGGAATAAAATAATATATAGTTATCTCGAGGTGGTAATTTTGGAATTAGATATAGATAAAATCTTTGGTGATTATGTTTTAGTAAGAGCCGAAGAGAATGGTGTGAACATTATAGGCCTTACAAGGGGCAAAGATACTAAGTTCCATCATACTGAAAAGCTGGACAAGGGAGAAGTGCTAATAGCCCAGTTTACCGAAAACACTTCTGCAATAAAAATACGGGGCAGGGCAAGAATTTTGTGCCGATATGGAGAAATGTTTTCCGGTGAATAAGGTTGAAAGAGGGGCGAATTCAAATGTGGACCGTAGTATATATGGCTCAAAGCAAGGAAATTGCTAACGCTTTGCAGGAATTGCTTACCAAGGAAGGTATACTGGTAAAGCTTAGACCGATTAGTAAAAACCATGAGAATAATGATAACTATTTTGAGGTTCTTGTTCCTGAAGCAGAAGTAGAAGAAGCACATAGTGTAATAATTGAAAAGGGATATTAATTTTTTTTAGGTGTGTTAAGCATCCCGTGTGATATATTGCACGGGTTTTGTATTTTGATAGATGTATTTTAAACATAATATTATATAATAAGTTTTTTTATATAATATTGATGGAAAAGAGGGATGCATGTGCCTGAAGTAAAAACTATCGGTGTTCTGACAAGCGGTGGAGATGCGCCGGGCATGAATCCTGCCATTAGGGCAGTGGTTAGAGCCGGTATCTATTATGGTTATAAAGTAATGGGAATAAGGAAAGGCTATAATGGCCTTATTAACGGGGATATAACGGAAATGTCTCTTAGATCGGTTTCAGACATCATTCATAGAGGCGGTACTATACTGCAGTCAGCAAGATGTCCGGAGTTTAAAACTGAAAAAGGATTAGAAAAAGCCATGTCAATGTCCAGGATTTTCGGAATAGATGCTTTAGTCGTCATTGGCGGAGACGGTTCTTACAGAGGTGCCCGTGACCTCAGCAAGTATGGCATGAATGTAATAGGAATTCCCGGTACTATAGATAATGATATTGCGTGTACGGATTATACGATAGGATTTGATACGGCATTGAATACTGTACAGGATGCTTTGGATAAAATCAGGGATACCGCATATTCACATGAAAGGTGCAGTGTACTTGAAGTAATGGGAAGACATGCCGGATATATAGCTGTTAATGTAGGAATAGCAGGAGGAGCGGAAGCTATTTTAATACCTGAAAAGAAATTTAACTTTGACAGGGATATAATTAAGCCAATAATAGAAGGTAGAAACAGGGGCAAAAAGAACTATGTCGTAATAGTAGCTGAAGGAGTAGGAGGAGCAATTGAAATAGCAAAGGAGATTGAGGAGAAAACCGGCATAGAAGCAAGAGCTACAATACTTGGGCATATTCAGCGCGGTGGAAGCCCAACCGTATATGACAGAGTTATGGCAAGCAGGATGGGAGTAAGAGCTGTAGAACTCATAAAACAGGGAAAAGCAAACAGGATTGTGGCTTTTAAAAATGACAGGCTTGTTGATTATGATATAAATGAAGCATTAGAAATGACCAAGACACTGGATGAGGAAATGATAAATCTGAATAATATATTATCATTGTAATGGCGGTGTTGAAATTGTTCTTTACTGAAACTGAGCTGACCGTTAGATATGCAGAAACAGACCAGATGGGAATTGTGCATCATTCGAATTACCCCATATGGTTTGAAGCAGGACGTACTGAATTTGTAAAGAAGCTTGGTATATCATACTCCGAAATAGAAGAGAGAGGAATCCTTCTCCCTTTGATCGAACTTAAATGTTCCTATAAAGGATATGCAAAATACGAGGACAAAATAGTCGTTAAAACCTGTATAAAAGAAATGACCCAAACAAAAGTTATATTTTATTATGAAGTTTATAAAAAGGGGCTTTCCGACCCTATTACAACGGGTGAAACCGTGCATGTTTGGACCAATAAGGATATAAAACCCGTAAGTTTAAAGAAAAAATGCCCGGATATATACGGTATTTTACTCAAAGCGGTTGATGAATAATCACTTTAACTTAACCTTATTGTGCTGGTTGTTTTGTAGTAGAAACCTTGTGGAGGAGGCTTAGAGCCTGTTAATCCGAGCCTAAGTTAAGCGAATTCACTGTTTGAGCAGGATAACCTATACATAAATTCAAAAATATTCTTCGAGTTTGATTACGTAGCAGCTGAATTTACAGGGTCTTGGCAACGTAACTCGGTTTCATGGAACAAAACCAATCAGTACAATGGATTGACTTAGACCGGATATACCGGCTGACTTAATGCAGAAACCTGATTAAAATAAAATCGTTAATTATTCTGTTTAACTTTGAGTGAACCTGTTAAACATGGGTAACAATAAAGAAGTATACAACATAAAATATAAGTAAACAACAAGTAAAATTAATACTTGTTAATGCTTAGTTTATATATTGCAGTTAAATTATATTATATGGTAAACTAAGCATATAAATGAATTGCAGGTGATTAGTTTTTGAATATTCCAAATTTGCTAACAGCGGCTAGGTTTTTATTGATACCTGTATTTGCATACAATTTATATGATGATCGGTATATAACTGCTGCTATTTTGTTTACGGTTGCCGGACTGACTGATATACTTGACGGTTATATAGCACGTAAATATAATAAAGTAACTGCCTGGGGAAAGATTGCTGATCCTGCCGCAGATAAGCTTATGCAGATTACCGCTCTGGTTTTGCTTACATTAAAGCATTTAAAATATCTTCCCATTTTAATTATAGTAGCTGTTAAAGAGCTATTTATGGGTATTGGGAGCCTGTTTCTATATAAAAAAGATAATTATGTGGTTTCGGCTAATTGGTATGGCAAGATGGCAACGGTTATTTTTTATTTTGCCATAATTATGATAATATTTAAGGTAGAATATAGTGAAATATTCATTTTGCTGGCATTAGCGGCTACTTTATTCGCTTTTTTTATGTATCTTATATCATTCAAGAAAATACGAAAATTGGATAAATAGAAACTGATAATTATTTATAAATAATTATCAGTAAGTAAAATAAAAAGGTTGAAAAATCAACCTTTTTATTTATTTGCAGCTTTGCCTGAAAGCCATTCAATGAATTGCTTTGCTGTTCTCGGTGAACGTCCATTGTAGTTTATTTCCCACTTTAATGCTTCCCTGTGCAGCGTATCCATATCCATGGATATGCCATATTGTGATGCGAGATGGTCCACTATCCTGAGGTATTTTTTCTTGTCAGGAGACGAAAATATAACCGTGATTCCAAATCTGTCGGCAAGGGACAATTTCTCTTGCATAGTATCAGCTGCATGTATTTCCTCATTTTCATTAACGGACTGAAGGCCGGTCCTGTCAGAAAACCTTTCCTTTATAAGATGCCTTCTGTTGGAAGTGGCGTATATTACCACATTTTCCGGCCTTGATGCCAAAGTTCCCTCAAGGGCTGCCTTTAATGCGGTGTAACTTTGTTCATTATCATCAAAGGATAAATCATCGATGAATATTATGAATTTATTTTTCCTGCCTTCCAGTAAGCTTACAATCTGAGGAAAATCATATAGGTGATTTTTCGGTAATTCTATAATTCTTAGGCCCCGGTCATGATATTCATTTAAAATAGCTTTTACCGTAGATGATTTGCCGGTTCCTCTGTCCCCGTAAAGCAGAACATTGTTAGCTCTATAACCATTGAGAAATTTTAAAGTGTTTTCTATTACTATTTCTCTTTCCATTTCATATTCGACGAGATCACTAAGCCTGATGTTATCAATACAGTTTATTCCTTTAAAATATCCTGCGCCGTTATCTTCTTTTGTCCATACGAATGCTTTATATTGTGTGAAAATACCATGACCATTGTTATAATGGAAGTCGGATAATTCCTTCAGGCATGATTCATATTGCTCCGTATTCAGTAAAACCGATAATTTTTGAGCCATTTCTGTTATTGTATCTTTGCTGTTCATTTTTTTTGTATCCTGTACAATCTTCGGATTTGTTTTTAAGTTTGTGAAATTCCCGGTTTCGCTTATCAAAGAGAAGCTCCAGTCAGGAAGTTCATTAACTGCTTCATATTCATAAGAATCTCTTATCAATTTGGAACATATTGATTCCTTAATAATACGGGAGTTTATTGAGGAAATTACGGATATATTAATAAGGTCTGAAAGCACAGCTTCTTTCAGCTGAGGATTTAACTCATGGCACTTTATATGTTCAGCAGTTTTGGAAAATATGTTTTCATCATATATGACCTGTTTTATTACGTATTCATCAAGCTGACAAAAACCGAAAAGCTTGTCCGCGCATGAAAGCGCATGAAAGAAGCGTCCGTAGCAGTCAATGACCTGATATATATCACCTTTATTGCAGTTAACATAATCAAATACTTTATCAACCAAATCATAAAGCGAAGTGATTACGGGATCTTTGAGCAAATTTCTGTAAATTCCAAGTGAATGAAGGGAAGCTCTATATTTTTTGAGTAAATCTTGCATGTTTTCAGTTGCTATCATTCAAATTCCTCCATGTAAAATCATTGTCGTTTAATGCAAATTATACTCCATATACATTCAAGCTTCAAATTGTATTCTGTATTTAAATAAAATTAATTAACAACTTCAAATTTTTATAGAAATATGGTATGATTATATGGAAAATTTAATTTTTAATATATAAAATTTAAATATTTAATTATTAACAGCAATTGCGGGGGTGCTGATGTTTGGTTATATTGTTCCGGAAAAACCGGAACTTAAAATAAGAGAATATGAAGTCTTCAAAGCATATTACTGTGGAGTATGTAAATCCATTGGCCGCAGGTACGGTCAGCTGCCAAGGTTTACTTTGAATTATGATTCCACCTTTCTTGCTTTGCTTTTATCTTCTGTTTCAAACAGTAAAACTGAGATAAAACGGGAAAGATGCATTGCGCACCCTCTGAAAAAGAGAAATGTATTGAAATCTACGGAAATACTGGATTATGCCGCTGATATGAATATAGTGCTGGCTTATTACAATCTGATGGACAACTGGAAAGATGAAAAGTCCATTATCGGATATTCAGGTGCGTTGGCACTAAAAAAAGCCTTTAAAAAGATAAACAGGCGGCACGGCAATAAGTGCAGGATTATCAGAGAAAATCTTGATCGTTTAAATAAGCTGGAAAAAGATAGATGTAATTCTATAGATGAAGCATCGGAGCCGTTTTCAAAGCTTATGGAAGAAATAATGGCATATGAAGCGTGCTGTGAAGATGAAAGCAGGGAAAAAATCCTGCGCTGGATAGGATATAATATTGGGAAATGGATATATGTACTAGATGCTTATGATGATTTAGAAAAAGATGTAAAAAACAAGACATATAATCCGCTAATTTGCCAATATGAATATAAAGGCGGAGATATTAAGGACTTCAAGGAATCCATATTGTCAAATACAGAATTTATACTCACATATTGCCTTGACCAGATTGCAAAATCATATGAGCTTTTAGGCAATAATAAAAATAAAGGGCTGATTGAAAATATATTATATCAGGGAATGCTGAAAAAAACCGATCAGGTATTGAAATATAAAAATATTAAAAAGTGTAAAACAAGAGGGAGATAGGAGTTGTAAAAATTGCAAAATCCATATGAGGTTTTAGGTATAAGAGAAGGGGCAAGTGTCGAAGAGATAAAAAGAGCATACAGAGAACTGGTAAAAAAATATCATCCTGATCAGTACAGGGATAATCCTCTTTCTGACCTTGCAGAAAAAAAGCTTGCAGAGATAAATGAAGCTTATGATTATCTGATGAAAAATGCCGGCGCATCCGGCAGCAGCAATAATAGCAGTAGTTACTCAAGGTCCAATACCGGCAGCTGGAATAGTCAAAACATGAACAATTTTTATGTTCAGGTTAAAATGCACATAAACAGCGGTAATATTGGTGCGGCTGAACAGATGCTGGACAGTACCAACGACAGGTCGGCACAATGGTATTATCTGAAAGGTTTGGTGTGCTTAAGAAGAGGTTGGTACGATCAAGCTCGTTCATATGTGCAGACAGCATGCAGCATGGACCCGGGGAATATGGAATACAGGGATGTATTAAACCGAATGATGAATGCCAATACCGCATATAGGGGAAGCGTGTATAACAGAGGTTACAGACAGGATTATGATTGGTGCCAGATATGCAGCACTCTTTGGTGCCTTGACACCTGCTGCGAGTGCGGAGGCTGTGACCTGATCGAGTGCCTGTAATTTAATCGTATGACTGCTAAATAAGATAGATTTGCATTTATTTGGTTATTTTTAATTTAAATTTTCAGGAAGGTTATTATGAGACGCAGTGAAAACAGTTATAACGTAAAGAAATTAAGCGTTAATGGCATAATGCTTGCCTTGACAGCAGTATTTCTTTTGCTGGCAAATATACTTCCAACGAGCAGAATAGCTCTATATGCGCTATGTTCCTTTATTGTATCGGTTATCGTAATGGAATATGGTATAAAAGCAGGATGTATTTTTTATTTTGCTTCATGCATACTATCTTTTATTATAGTACCCGAAAAACTTGAACTTGCTGTGTATATAATCTTTTTCGGTATTTATGCCATAGTTAAATATTATATAGAAAAACTTAACAATTTAGCTGTTGAATATGTTTTAAAATATGTTTACTTTAATGCGGTTCTTATAATTTCATATGTTGCTGTGAAGTTCATATTTATACGCAGTTTGAATTTGAAATATCCATGGATTGTGATAATACTTGCCCTTGAAGTAGCATTTTTAATATTTGATTATGTTTATACTCTGTTTATACAATATTACAGAACAAAGCTGAAATCTATTTTGAAAATATAATACTTATCAAAAATACTTTTCATTAGTTCTGCTAACTATTTCTGCTTGCTGATTTTGCTGTATAATATAAAGAAAAACCCTTCGGTGTAACTAATGCTCCGTAGTATAATTCGCCTAAACAGATGAGAAAACAGATGATAAAGTACATTTTTACATTAACAGATTTGCATTTATACGGGCAATATAATAACATGAATTAAGCTAATAAATGCAAAGGAAGATGCTGAATGTACAGTGCAAGCATTAACTATTCCATAGGAGCATTTTTAATAATTTTATTTTCAGGGTGTGTATTGAACCTTCTGAAGCATCATTACATATATCAATTGGCAGGAATAGCGTTTTTACATATATTTTTAGTAATAAAAACAGCGAATTTATTGTATAATAATGCAAATATGTCCCTTTATGAATTATATTTCAGTATAATGCCGGTACTTGCGGGTATATCCGCATGCCTTATCAGCATGTTTTTAGGCTTTTGGATATTTCCTCTGCTCAGGAAAAAAATTAAAGATTGAAACTTAGCGTATAAACAATATATTTAATTAGCGGTTAGGAGGAATTTTTGTGAAAATTGCAGTTATTGACGGACAAGGTGGAGGAATAGGCAAAACATTAGTTGAAAAATTAGTGAAAGAGATTGATAGCAGCGTTCAGATTATTGCTCTTGGTACAAATGCTGCTGCGACAGGTGTTATGCTTAAGGCAGGAGCAAGTCAGGGAGCTTCAGGTGAAAATGCAATTATATATAATTCATCGAAAGTAGATATAATTGTAGGACCGATAGGAATTATTGCAGCAAACTCCATGATGGGTGAGCTGACACCGGAAATGGCACGGGCGATAGCAGAAAGTCCGGCTTTTAAAGTGATTATTCCTGTCAGAAGATGCAGCATGGAAGTAGCGGGAGTAAGTGACAAAACACTGCCGGACCTTATTGATGATGCTATTGATATCGTTAAAAAATATATAGAAGAAAAGAAGGATTAACGTACTTGAATCATTGAAGCATATACATAAAACTGGTAATATGTTCATGAAGTTCGTCAGGGTCTATTTTACCTCTTCTTGCTTCCTCAAAAAGGCTTATATAAGTTTCTGCCGCTTTATTCATATGCTGCCTCTGATCAAAAGTCAGATTCTTATCTGTTCCCATTTGCTTTATATCATCTATATATGATTTTATGAAAGTAAGTGTAACTTCATTATTCACGTAAGTATACCTCCAATTGATGATATCAGTCTGCAATTAAATAAAAATAAATATAAATATAAATATAACAGAGTATTGCAGATTAAGTTCAGGTATACTTAGTGTTGCCTGAAATCCTGTTCATTATGTATTGCTAAGGCAATAAAGAAATGATTTCGGTTAATTCTGAAGGCGATTTAATATAAAAATCAGGTTTCAAATCTAACAGAGGTTTTTTAGGGAAAATGGTCCAATCCACAAGGGCCGTTTTTATACCTGCGTTTTTCCCGCATAGTATATCATAGGGACTGTCACCGACCATAAGGGCGAAATATTCTTCTGAATGTGAGTTTTCACAAAACAAACTACTGGTATTTATATCCAAAACGGCGTTTTTATGCTTATTAAAAACCTTTGAGCCCGCACATTCTAAAAGGTTCAAAGCTTTATATACCGGTTCGGGATGAGGCTTATTATTTTGTATGTCATAGGCGCTTATTATAACATCTATATATTCTGAGATACCTAACTTATCAAGCCCATGTTCAATGCCGTTTCTGCCTTTTGCAGAAACTACGGCAGTTTTACACCCTTCCGACTTTATATCCCTTAGCATTTCACGTATGCCCGGAAATTCCCTGGTCATGTCCTCTTTATGGGCACTGTAGAATTCCTTATAGAACATTACCATATCTTTATATTTTTCCGGACATAGTTGTTTCATCTGATCTTCAAGATATTTGCCCAGTATGGAGTTGATCTCATCCCAGCTCAGTTTTCTTCCCATATATCTTTCGGCTGTTTTATTAAGAGCCAGTAATATAAGCTCATTCGTATCTGCGATAGTTCCGTCAAAATCAAATAATATATATTTCTTCATAAATTATACCGCCCGCAAAAAATAAAATACCTAATAATTATAATCTATATACAAACAGTACACAAGCTGCCGCATGTATGCTATAAATTGTAAAACAATTGATACATATACTTTATATATCTGTATGTTATAATCTAAGCAGCTAATCATATCTTAGGGAATAGAATTTTTACAGATTGACATGATATAGAGGGAAGAATAAAGATGAATGATAAAACACTTCGAATACTTGAATATGATAAAATTATAAATAAACTTGTAAATCTTGCGGCTTCCGAGTTGGGGAAGGAAATGGCAGCCAAAGCCGTTCCCCAGAGGGATTTTGATAAGATAAAAAGGCTGTTGAAGGAAACAAGTGACGGCGTTGGATATATTGTAAGAAAAGGCAGCCCGCCCTTGTCCGGATTGCATGATATAAGGGGAGCGCTAAAAAGGGCCGGCATAGGAGGAGTTTTGAATCCCGGTGAGCTGCTAAAAGTGGCTGACGTTTTATACGCATGCAGGAATCTGAAAAACTACGCATCTGAGGATAATACTTCAGAGGGCGAAAATGTTGTCAGAGAACTCATAAGCTGCCTTAATACAAATAAAAGACTGGAGGATAATATAAAAAACGCTATTATCAGCGAAGAAGAAATATCTGACGATGCAACACCTGAGCTTTTCTCAATCAGAAGAAAGATAAGGGAGCAGCAGAATGCCATAAAAGATAAGCTTAATGAAATTGTCAAGTCGTCAAAATATCAGAAATATATGCAGGAAGCATTGGTAACAATGCGAGGGGACAGATATGTTATACCTGTAAAGCAGGAATTCAGAAATGAAGTACCCGGCCTTGTGCACGACATGTCTGCAAGCGGAGCTACTATTTTTATAGAGCCTATGGCCATTGTGGAGACAAACAACAATATAAAACAGTTAAAAGTAAAGGAACAGCTTGAGATTGAACGTATATTGGCCGAACTGACAGCACAGGTGACAGACATGGCTGATGCGCTGGAAGCAAATGTGTCACTTCTAGCAAAGCTTGATTTTATATTTGCAAAGGCAAAATTAAGCGTGGATTATAATTGTGTCTGTCCTGAACTTAATAATGAAAAAAGGATAATAATTAAAAGAGGAAGGCATCCTTTGCTTGAAAAAAGCAAAGTAGTGCCCATAGACTTATGTATAGGTGAAGACTTTAACACACTGGTAATTACAGGCCCAAATACAGGAGGAAAAACCGTTACTTTAAAGACGGTCGGGCTTTTTATTCTCATGACTCAGGCAGGGCTTCACATTCCCGCAAGTGACGGGACGGAGATGGCAGTATTCAAAAATGTATTTGCAGATATAGGCGATGAGCAGAGCATAGAGCAAAGCTTAAGCACTTTCTCTTCACATATGAAGAATATTATTAACATACTTCACAAAGCAGATGAGAATTCACTGGTTCTGTTCGATGAACTGGGTGCCGGCACAGATCCAACAGAAGGTGCCGCATTGGCAATGGCAATACTTGAAAATCTTAAGCAGCGTGATGCGATAACGCTGGCAACTACACATTACAGCGAGATTAAGGCATATGCCGTATCTACCAAAGGAGTGGAAAATGCTTGCTGTGAGTTTGATGTGGAGACCTTGAAACCGACCTATAAACTGCTTATAGGGGTACCGGGTAAGAGCAACGCCTTTGCCATTTCTCAAAAGCTTGGGCTTTCAAAGCAGGTAATAAACAGAGCAAAAGAATTTTTAAGTCAGGAAGATATTAAATTTGAAGATAT
>ENA-UPSA01000536-UPSA01000536.1-bioreactor-metagenome-genome-assembly--contig:-NODE-536-length-53492-cov-22.388364_pt1 | contig 53492 bp, 58 predicted proteins | sample MGYA00238183_ERZ773288 | MGnify/ENA primary metagenome ERZ773288 (study PRJEB29028, sample SAMN07631243) | bioreactor metagenome | isolation source: Switchgrass digestor | place: USA: Dartmouth... | reverse complement strand
AACCGCGGGATGCTCCATGATGACGCTCTCCACCTCGAAGGGGCCGATCCTGTATCCCGACGACTTGATAATGTCATCGGTCCTTCCCACGTAGTAGTAATAGCCGTCCTCGTCCCTCCACGCGGTATCCCCCGTGTGGTAGAGGCCGTCGCGAATAGCCTGGGCCGTCATCTCCGGGTTCCTGTAATACTCTATCATGAGGCCGGTGGGCCTTTCGGGCTCTATCCTCAGCACGATCTCGCCGACTTCGCCCGGGCTCACGCTGTTCCCGTTTTCATCCACGAGGTCAACCTTGTACTGGGGCGATGGCTTGCCCATCGATCCGGGCCTGGGTTCCATCCAGGTGGTGGTCCCTATGACCATCGTGGTCTCGGTCTGCCCGAAGCCTTCCTTGATCTCGATGCCCGTCTGTTCCTTGAACCGCTTGAACACCTCGGGATTGAGCGCTTCTCCGGCGGTGGTGCAGTATTTCAGCGATGACAGGTCGTACCTGGAAAGGTCCTCCTTTATCAGGAAGCGATATATGGTGGGCGGCGCGCAGAAGGTTGTCACCTTGTACTTGCTCACCCTCTTGAGCAGTTCGTCGGCATTGAACCTCTCGAAATCGAAGGTGAAGATGGCCGCCTCGGCGATCCACTGGCCGTAGAGCTTTCCCCAGACTGCTTTCCCCCAGCCTGTTTCGGACACGGTGAAATGCAGGCCGTCCGGGTCCACGTTATGCCAATATACTGCGGTCGGGATATGGGCCAGGGCGTAATAGTGGTTATGTGCCACCATCTTGGGCATACCGGTGGTTCCGGACGAGAAATACATCAGCATGATCTCATCCGCCTTGGGCCGCTCGTCGCCCGTGGGCGGGATGAACGGCGGCGCCTGGCTTACGCCCTCCTCGTAGCTGTGCCAGCCCTCTCTCTTGCCCCTGACAAGTATCTTTATCTCCAGTGTCGTGGTTTCTTTCTGGGCTTCGTCCACCAGCGAGGCAATCTGCCCGTCCGAGGTGCAGACGATGGCTTTCACGCTCGCGGCGTTCACGCGGTAGACGATATCCTTGGTCATGAGCTGGTTGGTCGCCGGGATCGCAATGGCCCCGATCTTATGTAACGCGACGATGCAATACCAGAACTCGTAATGCCTTCTTAATATCAGCATGACAGCATCGCCTTTTTTTATGCCGAGGCTGCGGAAATACGAGGCGGTGCGGTCGCTTTCCTCCTTCATCTCCCTGAAGGTTATAAACCTCTCCTCGCCCGCTTCGTTGCACCAGACCATGGCCAGCTTGTCGGGATTCTCCCTGGCTATCCTGTCCACGATATCATAACCGAAATTGAAATACGGGTCTTTCTTAAAGCTGACGTGGGCTACGTTTCCTTCCGCGTCCAGCGTTTCAATCACATATTCCTTGTATAGCCTGCCCATTAGTCCATCCTCCCGTCAAGATCCTTTATTACAACCGCCAGGAAAGTACAGTCGCGGCCCCCGGTCGCAACCATGCCGTGCTTGTTGGAACTGTCGTAGTAAACGGCGTCTCCCTCGTTCATGATGAACTCGTGGTCATTGATTTTCATGCGCAGGGAACCGGAGAGTATGTAGTCGAATTCCTGCCCCTTGTGTGTGCTCAGGAGTATCTCTCCCTTCTCGGCTTCCTCGTCATAGGGAGCCTCTACCAGGAAAGGCTCGGCATAGCGGTTCTTGAAGAGATATGCCAGGCTGTGGTACTTGAAGCCCTTGCGCCTCTCGATGGGAAGCCCGCGGCCCTTTTTTACATGGGTATAGACCGTCAGCCTGGGACTTGTGCCGGTAATAAGGTCGCTGATATCCAGGCCGAAACGTGAAGCGGTCTTGTAGAGGAACGTAAAGGGGAAATCCCGCTTTCCCGCTTCGTATTCCAGGTATTCCGCTTCGGTCATCTCGAGAAGTTCCGCCATTTCTGCCGCCGATATGTCCAGGTCTTCGCGCATGCCGCGTATTCGCTGCCCTATTTCCAGTATTTTTTCATCCATAGCTTTTCCCTCCTCGTTTTGTCCGGCCCATGCTCCGCGGGGATTGGGCGCGCAGAATATATATTACAAGAATATATGAATTCCTGGAGATTGACAATTGGAAAATTTCCGGGTCAGCCGCCGTGTTTCACGCGCTTTATGACCTTGAGCCTGCCGAATTCCTCCCTGTCCTTCTCCTCAAGCACTTCCGTAATATTCTTCACTGCCTCTTCGTACCTGGGGATCATGATGTTCTTCAGGGCGTTGGTCCTCTTCTGGGTCCTCCTGATGCTGCCCGCAAGGCGCAGCACCGCGTTTTCGATCTCGGCCAGCTCGGCGGCCAGATGCTTGGCCCTCGTGAATTTTTCCCTGGCTATGTCCAGCGTGGAGTTAGTCACGCGAAAACCGTACCGCGGCTGAAGATCGGCCTCGCCCATGCTCACGGATGGGATCTCCACGCCCATTACGCCGTGTTCCCTTATCTCCACGCTGTTGTCTTCCGGGACCGCGTACCCTATCTGCTCCACCACCGAGATGCCCATGGTGATATTGGCCAATTGCAGGGCGCGATAGGCTTCCCTGAAGGTTTGCTGCATCTCGGCCTGGACCTTCCTGGCCTTTTCAACCAGGCTCATCATCTCGCGGACAAGTATGTTTCGCTTTTTATCCAAAAGCTCGTAACCCTGGCGGCACAGGGCCAGGGTATTTTTCGCGATCACCAGGTTGCCCTTCGTGGGAAAAAGTTTCACATCCATTTTCTGAACCCGCTTTCGCTCTCACCGGTCTCGGTGTAGTACTTATCCACCAGTTCAGGGGACAGCCTGTCAAGCTCCTCCCGGGGAAGAAGACCCAAGAGCAGCCATCCCAGGTCAAGCGTCTGGATGATATCCCTGTTCTCTCCGAACTCCTGGGAGATGAACTGGGCCTCGAAAGCGCGGCCGAATTTCATGTATTTCTTATCCAGTTCGCTCAGTTCGTCCTCGCCGATAACCGATGCCAGCGCCCGCACCTCCTGGACCTTGGCGTATGCGGCAAAAAGCTGGTTTGCCAGCCCCGGGTGGTCCTCCCGGGTATATCCTTTACCGATGCCGTCCTTCATGAGGCGCGACAGGGACGGCAATACGCTTACGGGAGGATAAACGCCCCTTGACGCAAGGCCGCGGTCAAGGACGATCTGCCCCTCTGTAATATAACCTGTCAGGTCCGGGATGGGATGGGTGATGTCATCGTTGGGCATGGTGAGGATCGGGATCTGGGTTATGGAACCTTTTCTTCCCCTGATCATGCCGGCGCGCTCATAGATTGATGCCAGGTCGCTGTAAAGGTATCCCGGGTAGCCCTTCCTGGAGGGTATCTCTCCCTTTGACGAAGAGATCTCGCGCAGGGCCTCGGCGTAGGACGACATGTCGGTCAGGATTACCAGGACATGCATGTCCTTCTCAAAGGCCAAAAACTCCGCGGCAGTCAGGGCGCACCTTGGCGTGACTATGCGCTCAACCACCGGATCGTTGGCCAGGTTCAGGAACATCACCACGCGGTCGAGCACACCGCTGGTCCTGAAGCTTGTCCTGAAATAATCCGCCACATCGTGCTTGACACCCATGGCGGCGAAAACGATGGCGAAATTCTCGCTGTCTTCACCGGTTATCCTTGCCTGCTTCACGATCTGCACTGCCAGTTGGTTATGGGGAAGCCCGCTTCCCGAAAAAATGGGCAGCTTCTGGCCGCGTATCAGCGTCGCGAGGCCGTCGATCGTCGATATGCCCGTCTGTATGAAATTTCTCGGGTATTCCCTCTCGACCGGGTTTATGGGCTGCCCGTTAACGTCCCAAAGCTTTTCCGGGTAGATCTCTCCAAGCCCGTCCACCGGGCGCCCCAGGCCGTCGAACACCCTGCCGAGGATCTCCTTGGAAAGGGGAATCTTCAGGGGCTTTCCCAGGAGCTTCGTACGCGTATTGGTAAGTGAGATGCCGTGGGTTCCCTCAAATACCTGGACGACGCAGACATCCCCGTTTATCTCAACGATGCGTCCCAGGCGTTTTTCCTTGCCCACGGTGATCTCGACCATCTCCTCGTAAGATGGGTTGTTTACACCCTCAAGCACCACCAGGGGACCGGATATCTCCTTGAGACCAACATATTCCAGGCTCATTCATGCCTCCTCCTTTCGGCGCCCCTGTAGTCTTCCTCTATGGCCGACAGTATCGTATCAATCCGTGAATTCAGCGCTTCAAACCCCTCCATGTCGTCGTTGGGGATGGTGTATTTCGCCTTGATGACCTCCTCGAACACGCCGGTCCTCCTTATGACGGACACGGGTATCCCCTGCGCCACCAGCTTCGCGGCCTGGTCATGGAGGTGAAGCACGCTCTTCATCATGTGGTATTGCTTGATTACGGGTACATAGGTATCCTGCTCATGATAGGCGTTCTGCTGCAGAAAGCCCTGCCTTATGACCCTTGCGGACTCCAGGACCAGCTTCTGTTCGTCGGGAAGGATATCGCTCCCGATAAGCTTCACGATCTCGAGGAGCTTGCCCTCCTCCTGGAGGAGCCTGCTAATCCTGTCGCGCTTCTCCATGAAATCGGGGGCAGCATTCCGGGTATACCAATCCCGGAGATCTCCCGCGTATTCACTGTAACTGTCTATCCAGTTGATCGCCGGGTAATGGCGCGTATAGGCCAGTGACTTGTCCAGCGCCCAGAAACAGCGTATGAACCTCTTGGTATTCTGGGTGACGGGCTCGGAAAAATCGCCTCCCTGCGGCGATACCGCGCCTATGATTGTTATGGAGCCCGTGGAATCATTCAGGTTTTCAACCATTCCCGACCTTTCGTAGAATTCCGAAAGCCGGGATGGGAGATAAGCCGGGAATCCTTCCTCGGCCGGCATCTCCTCGAGCCTTCCCGAGATCTCCCTGAGCGCCTCGGCCCAGCGGGAGGTTGAATCGGCCATCAGGGCCACGTGGTATCCCATGTCCCTGTAGTACTCGGCCAGGGTGATGCCCGTGTAAATTGAGGCCTCGCGCGCGGCAACAGGCATGTTGGACGTATTGGCGATGAGCACGGTCCTCTCCATCAGCGGCCTGTTGTTCCTCGGGTCCACCAGCTTCGGAAAGTCCTCCAGGACCTCGGTTATCTCGTTCCCGCGCTCGCCGCATCCGACATAGACGATGATGTCCGCGTCGGACCATTTTGCCAGCTGGTGCTGGGTAAGGGTCTTCCCCGTCCCGAATCCGCCCGGGATTGCCGCCGCGCCGCCCTTTGCGATGGGAAACAGGCTGTCTATGACGCGCTGCCCCGTAACAAGCGGCTCGTTCATGGGCAACCTTCTTCTATATGGCCTTGGAGTGCGCACCGGCCACTCCTGGACCATGGTCAGGTCGTAGGTCGCCTTTCCGCTCCTGATCCTGACAAGGGTCTGGTTTACGGTATATTTCCCGTCTTGGACAACTTCGTCTACCACGCCTTCCATACCCGGCGGCACCATTATGCGGTGGACCACCGACGGCGTTTCCCGCACCTCGGCGATGACCGTGCCCGGCTTTGCTATATACCCTGAGCGCACACGGATCTGCACGTCCCAGAGCTTTTCGGTATCGAGGCTGTCCATGACCGTGCCGCGGCTGATGAAGGGCCCGGTTTTTTCCGCTATTGCGGTCAGCGGCCTGCCGATGCCGTCGAAGATATTGCCGATTATGCCGGGACCCAGCTTTACTGCCAGCGACCTTCCCGTGGAGATAACCGGTTCCCCGGGCCTGAGCCCCGTTGTATTCTCATAGACCTGGACGATGGTCTCATCCTCAAGTACGCGTATAACCTCTCCTATCAGCCTTTCATGCCCGACCAGGACCATCTCCATCATCCTGAAGGGATGGTCTCCGCGCACCTTCACGACAGGCCCGTTTATTCCATAAATGGTTCCCTGAGTTGTTTCTCCCATTAATTCCACCTTCCAAACCGGCATTTTGCCGTCATCCGTGCGGCTACAACTCTATGTTCAGCGGAATCCGTTCAAGGAACGAAGCCCTTTCATCGTTCAGCCTTCCCAGGTAAGAATGGTCCCAGACCAGGCCCCTGTCCCTGTTCATGACCAGGAAACCGCCGATGATGTCCTCGTCGCTCGCCTGTATGTCGAAACCTGCCCCGAGCCTTGTCCTTATCCTGCCGAACAGTTCCAGGTCCCTTTCGTTGACTATAACGGTTATTTTCCCTTCGCCGGCATCCCTGAGTGCTGATTCCAGCTCCTTCTCCATGCGGACAGGGTAATCATCGCCGCTTACATACTCTTCAAGGCGCTTCCTCACGCCTTCGAAAACGGAGCAGATGATCTCTTCGCGCCTGGAGAACAAGGCCTCCTTGCTTTCCACTATGGCTTTTGAGATCTCCTCATTATGTTCCCTCTCAAACCTTCTTACGGCTTCCTGGATCTTCTCGTAAGCCTTCTGCAGGTATTTGATCTCCGACGATGAGATGATCTCCTTCTTTTCCTCCTCGGCCTGCCTGATCCGTTCGTTCTTCTTCCTGTATGCTTCCTGCATGACCATCTCGGAGAACCGTGCGAGCTTTTCAAGCGTTTTTTCCATATAAACACCTCAAATTATGTTAATAGGCCGTCAATGCCCCGCAGGCGGTTTTCCGCCGTATTAGACCTTCAGCCCCACGGCTTCGCTGACATACCGCATGATGTAGTCGGCAGGGCGTCTTGTGCCATGCCTGTCCGGTATCTCGACGATGAGGGGTCTTGCGTAGTTCAGCCTGTATTCCCGGATAAGGTCGTCAGCCCGCTGCGCCAGAAGTTCCGTGATCAGGATTATGCCAACGCTCTCATCCCGGACTGCCGTCCTTAATGCTTCCTCGATCTCTTCGCGCTCGTGGACAACGACACCTTCAATCCCGGCAAGCCTCATGCCCGTCCTGGTGTCAACATTGTCGCTTATAAGAAAAAACCTCATATACAACACCGTGCCTTGCCGCCGGAAAATCTCCCGGTATCCTTTAATCCCGTCAAATCAGGCGTTAAGGATCATGATGGAGATGATCAGGCCGTAGATGGCGATACCCTCTGCAAGGCCGACAAACACGAGGGCCTTACCCAGTATCTTGGGATCCTCGCTCAGGGCGCCGAGTGCGGCCGAGCCCGTGGCTGACACGGCAATGCCTGCGCCTATTCCCGCCAGGCCCGTGGAGAGCGCGGCGGCGATATACCTGAGCCCTTCGGAGGAAGCGGAAGCTGCTGCCGCGGTTTCAGCAGGAGATGCGCTTGCCGTTACCCCGCCCAGGAGAATGAACATAACGGCGGCGGCAACCAGGCCGAACAGCGTACTTGCATGAAGTCTCAGGATCTTTCTCACGTTTCCTCCATTAATCCCCTTCTTGATGCATCTCACACCAAGACCTACCATGCTGAGACAAAGCGCGACGGCTGATACAACAAAGAATTCCATAGTAATAACCTCCACTGCTATATGTCTTGTTAGCTTATTTGTATATGATAACTGCGCTGATGGCAGCATTAAGCTTTATTTACGCCAAGGCACGCATGCCTAGTCCTCGGTCACCCGGACCGGCCTGAACTCCTGGCCAGAGCCGCCGTAGAAACGGCCGAACACCTCGTAATACTCCAGGCGCAGGCACTGTATACCCACGATCAGCCCTTCCAGGACGATGGTCAGGAGGTTTCCGATGATCACCACGATAACACCTCCGAAACCCTTCATCATCCCGGCAAGGGACCAAACCGCCAGGGAAAGCCCGGCATGGTTGAGGGCAAACGCGCCCACCCTGAGGAAGGACAGGGTCCCGCTGAAGAAGTTCAGCAGCGTTTCAAAGATCTCGAAGGATGACTCCACGAAGTACATTCCCTTTTCATGGGGCATTATGTGGTCCCTGCGCCTTACCAGGTTCTCCAGGGGTTCCCTGAATATGAGCATCAGCATGGGTATGACAACGACTATCACGACAGCCACCGCTGAGATCACGACCCGTCCGGCCGCGAGCGATACGATCACGCAGACTATGATACCGCCATAAAAGAGCAGCCCGGCGACGCCGTTCTTGTCAAAAAGCATGCGTCCCCAGTCCCTGGCGCGGAAACTGTTTATAATGTTCGCGCAGATGGAAACGAGTATGACCAGGGCGCCGTAAACGGCCGATATGACCAGGATGTTCATTATGCTGTCCTTGTCGTGCAGGGGACTCATGAATAGCGGCTTTATCAGCCCTTCATACCCGAATATGCTGCCATACAGCAGGCCGAAGATGGCCGAGGAAGCCCCGAGCCACATGAGGATGCCGGCAAACGCCATTTTCCTTACAAAGTACGCATAAATACCCGCAATGGCTATCACCAGTCCCTGGCCCAGGTCCCCGAACATGAAACCGAACATGAGGATATATGTGAGGGTGAGAAGCTTGGTAGGATCCACTTCCCTTGCAGAAGGAAGCCCGTACAGTGTGACAAAGGATTCAAAGTGCTTGAATATCCCCTTATTTCTTATAAGGGTAGGCGGCGTGGAAGTCACAACGAACTGGGGATCCTCGCTGGACAGGACGATTTCATCGATGGAAGCCATCTTTTTCTCGAAATCCTCGTAGTCCTTGCGCGGGAGCCATCCTACGAGCACGAAGGTATCGCCGATACGCCCGGCAAGCGACCTGACCTCGTTTATCTTCGCCCGGTAGAGCACTCTTGAATATAGCTTTGAGAATCGCGGGCGCTCCTTTTCGATGAAGTCCTTCAACTCGTTTTCCTCGAGCTCAATCTTCTTTTCCAGTTCGGCAACCTCATCCGAAAGCTTGGCCAGAGCGATGGGGGGCACACCGTGGACCTGGTCCGAGATCCTGACCCTTTCAAAACCCAGGGTGGAAAAGACATTGTCTATTACCGGGGCCACCTGGGCGGGCATGAAATAGGAGAGCCAGACGATGTCGTCCTCCTCGGACACTGGCACATAGATCACGTCCAACTGGTCCAGGTAATCCTTCTTCTTTTCAAGGTTCTCCCTGGGCATTGAGCCAAAGCGGAATTTCATGAAGGTAAAGTTGAACATCTCGTGGATGTCGACCTCGAGCTCGGAAATGGGCTCGATCTGCCTCATGATCTGCTCCCGCTCCTGGATCTCTGTCTTAAGTCTTGCCATGACCGACTTGTGCTCGTCAAACCTCTTTTCCAGGGTTTCAATGAAGGAGAGTGCTTCATCGGGGTCGAAATCCTCAAGGATCTCCTTTGCAAGGCTTTCCTCGTCAAAGGTTTCCACCCTGGCTCCCATCCTCTCGTTAAGGACGCGCATGCGTTTCTTCAGGCGGTCATAGGCGGGGTCATCCTCGAAAGGGATCAGCCCGTGGGTGCGGATCGTCTTGTACGCCGGCTCAACCTGGATGTCCCTGTTGATGATATGCTCCAGCACAAACCTGTCGAACATCCGGACGGGCCCCATTATATTGATGTACTTCATCGGCACGACAGCCATAAAGCCTCACACTTCCCTTCCCTAGGAATCGAACCTGACCCCCGTGATAAACCTTCGGATCTTTTCCGGCTGTAAACCGTACCTGATCCCCTCGATGGCGGAGATAATATTGTTAAGCTCGAATTCCTTCAGTTTCAGGTAAGATATAATGCACGCAACCGAGAAGGGCTGCTGGATAAATCGTTTCCTGTGGATTTCGTACAGGTAATCGGCATAGCGCCGCTCGAAAGCACCGGGCTCATCGTTGGTGAAAAACCAAGCATAGGGTGTTTTCGAAAGCGCCTGCCGGAACTCGTCGGTATTTTTCGCAGAAATCATGTCATCTATCGTGGAACGCTTTATCTTGTAAAAGGAAGGAACAATATAGGTATATACCAGTTCCTTGTCGAAACTGTAAAACCTCTTGATCCTGAAGATCCAAAAGATATTGAATACATCGATCTCGATGCCGTTGAGTTCCACGGCGATTTGCCTGTCGTTTCCGTCTAGAAGTCCGGCGGACATGTCCAGGACCTTCCTCAGGTAGTATAGGTCCAGGGCCATCTCCAGGTGGAAGAGCCGGGTTTCCCTGTCCATGGAAGCATACGGGCGCATCGCATCGGAGTACTCGGTCCCCTTGAGCCCGGCCAGGAATTCCTCGAGATTCCTGGAAAGCGCCAGTTTGTGTATGTCAATGCCCTCGTGCCGGGACAAAAATGGCAGGGACTCATCAAGGACCGAAGGGTCGGCCTTCCCGGCCTCGAATATCCTTAAAAGCAGCTTGAGGTTTTCGATCTCCATCTTGAGGTAAAGAAGCCTGATAAATTCCCTCTGGTTGCCGCTGGAAAAGCGCATGAGTTTCCGGTAATCATTGATATACTGGAGCTTGAGTATGTTTTCCAGTTGCCCCCTGTGGATTTCGGTCTCGTTGATCCCGGCCAGGACCGTTGAGTACCCGGTATTATATTTTAAGTAAGCCGCGACCTCGTTCACGTTCTTCTTATGCATGATTTCCTCGTAATCCCGCGGCTTTAGCAGCTTTCCGGCCATGGCCCGCGTTTTCCCGGACACAGCGCCGTATTTGACAGGTGAAAACAGCATCATACACCTCTTACGATACGGTCGAATATTTCATCTTCCCACTTCTGCCTGTTCTGTTCCGCGTTTTCTTCCATCAGGCGCATTTTCAGGGCGGTATCCTCGTAGATGCGGATAATCCTGTCCTCCTTCTCCCTGGTTCCCTTTGACTGGAGTTGTTTTATCTTGTTTTCCGCCATCTCCATGATATTGGCTTCCATTCCCCGGCACTCCTCCAGGCCGGACTGGCGGATTCTTTCAGCCTCTTCCTCGCCCAGCCTGATCTGGTCCTGGGCGTTATGCTCCAGCTCTATAATGCGCTTGACGATATCTTCCATGTGATTGCTCATGCTTCTGCCCTCGTCTTATATCATAATTCTTACTGCGATAACGCATATAATGACCGGATCGAACAAATCCCACCCATCCGTCAAATTATATCATATACACAAACCGGCGTTAATATTGTTAAATATACAATATAGGGGCTTTTTGACGCCCATGTATGTTATAAAATACAATATTGCATAAATATACATCTTGGTGTATATTTATGACTCGAGGAGGTGTCGCCATGCGGCTGGAAGAAATCATGGAAATGGACAGGAAGTATTACATGAACACGTTCAACCGGGCACCGGTGTGCTTTGAGAGAGGAGAGGGCATGTATCTCTGGGACATTGAAGGAAAGAGATACACCGACCTCCTTGCGGGAATAGCGGTCAGCGTCCTGGGACATTCCCACCCTGCCCTGGTCGGGGCAATCACCGAGCAGGCCTCGAAACTCATACACTGCTCTAACCTGTATTACATCGAGTACCAGGCAAAGCTGGCGCGCCTCATCGCAGAAAACTCATGCGCCGACAAGGTGTTTTTCGCCAACTCCGGCGCCGAGGCCAACGAGGGCGCTATAAAGCTGGCGCGACTTTATTACAGGAAAAAGGGCTATCCCGATAAATACGAGATCATCACGCTGGAAAAGTCGTTCCACGGAAGGACCCTTGCAACCCTCGCAGCCACGGGGCAGCAAAAGTACCAAAAGGATTACAGTCCGCTGACGCCCAAGTTCCAAAGCGTTCCCATAAATGACCTTGACGCTCTCGAAAAGGCCATCACCCCGTACACCTGCGCGGTTATGCTCGAGCCGATCCAGGGTGAAGGCGGCGTTAATCCCACTACGTACGAGTACATCCGCGGAGTCCGCGAATTATGCGACAGGAAGGATGTACTCCTGATCTTCGACGAGGTGCAGTGCGGACTGGGCAGGACCGGCAAGCTGTTCGGCTACCAGCACTACGACGTGGAGCCCGATATATTCACCCTGGCCAAGGGCCTGGCGGGAGGATTCCCCATCGGCGCACTCTGCGCCAAGGATTTCGCGGCCAGCGCCTTCGCTCCCGGGGACCACGGGTCCACGTTCGGCGGAAACCCCCTGGCCTGCCGTGCCGGTTATGCCGTCCTTTCCGTAATTCTCGAAGAGAATCTCTGCGAGAACTCGGAACGGATGGGGCAGTACCTGATGGACTGCCTCAACGGGCTCAGGAACGAAAACCCGGTTATAAAAGAAGTCCGCGGGAAAGGGCTGATGATCGGTATAGAACTGTCAAAGCCGATTGCAAAGGCCGTCAATGCCAGGTGCCTCGAATGGGGTTTCTTGGTGGGCAGCGTGGGAGACAGCATAATCCGCCTGCTTCCTCCGCTCATCATCACGAAACAGGACATCGACGAATTCATTCCCGTGTTCGGGGATATACTGGCGCAGGAAAGCACTGGTTCCTGAAAGCATGCAAGAAAAGCATTGAAACCGGGCCTGGCATACAGCCCGGTTTCTTTTTGCAACAATCGGGATATTGGCGCATACAATTGAATACGGAGACAGTACGGCAGGTGAACGCCAATGCCCGATGGAAACTATGGCTTGTTCGACAGGATAGACGGAAGGATCGCGAGAAAAAAACTCGAAAAGGCCCTGGAGATGCTGCGGACCGAGAGCCCGCAGGAACTCAGGAGAAAGCTCGGCAATATAGACAGGAACGAGATCCTGGCCAAGATGGAAGAGTACACCCCGGCCCGCCTGAAACAGATGGGCATCAGCATAGACGAACTAAAAGGAACCATTACCGAAAGGGACCTGCAGAAACTGATCCAGGTGCTGGGGCCGGACGGCGCGGTCATAGCGCAGCGGCTCAGGCAGATGCTGAAATAGCTGTGGGAGGCGATATTCATGGCAGAAGATCTGGATAGGGCAATCAGGCAGATCGCCCAGATGTTCGGCGCCTCGCAGGGTTCTGCCGGTTCCGGGGACGGCGTCCAGGAAAGCGCTGAATCCCAGCAATCCGTCACGGGCTCTTCCCTGGCGCAGGCCTTTAGCCCCGGCGCGGCGCGCGATAACTTCGGTATCCTTTCAAAGGCGCGGGAAATCATCGATTCGTTCAATAGTGTCTCGGATTCGAGAATAAACCTTCTTTATTCCATACAGCCGTTTCTCAGCCCGGCGAGGCAGTCAAGCTGCGCATCATGCATTCAACTCCTGAAAATAGTGGCTGTCATCAGCGCGATCACACCGCAGAACCAACCCGGACCAAGAGGTGAGTGACCAGTGGAAAACATGGGCTTAAAGGCCATCCCTTCCCCGTATGTCCCGGAAAATCTCCCGAAACACGATTCGGCTGACTTCCACCGGCACTCGTCCCTGTCCTCGTTTTTTCGGAACCTTAAGCAGGACGATATTATCCTCCTGGTCCTGATCGTCCTGCTCCTGGCGGACAACTATTGCAACGACAAGCTTTTGATCGCGGTCCTGGTGCTCATATTCCTGAGCGGTTTCGACCTTAACCTGTTCGGCCGCTGACAGACTGACCCATGCATATTTTTTTTGCATTTGCAGATGCTTTACTCATGAATACTTGATCCGGGAGGTACTCATGAGAAAGCACACGGTTTATGCATGGGTCTGTCTTGTCCTGTTCATGGTTCTCGCCGTCGGGATTTACGGCTCCGAGAGGGAAATGGAAATCCGGGACTACCACAGGGCCGTGCTTTCCTATTATGGTTCCAGCGGGCAGGAAGTAATCCAGATCCAGAGGAAGCTGAAAAACTGGGGATACTATAATGGACCAATAGACGGTAAATACGGTTACCAGACTTACAGGGCCGTGCGCTGGTTCCAGGCCAAGAACGGCCTCAAGGTAGACGGAATCGCCGGAAAACAAACGCTGGCAGCCATGGGAATATTCCCTGCCGCCAGCACGCCTGCGGATAAAAACCTGGACCTCCTGGCCCACGTAATCCACGCGGAAGCGCGGGGAGAGCCATATGAGGGCATGGTAGCCGTCGGGGCGGTCGTGCTGAACAGGGTAAAGGACAGCCGTTTTCCAAACAGCATTGCCGGAGTCGTATACCAGCCTGGCGCATTCGATTGCGTAAGGGACGGCCAGATCAACCTGGAGCCCAGCGCCACCGCGATAAAGGCGGCAAGGGATGCCCTGAACGGCTGGGATCCAACGTACGGCTGCATTTACTATTATAACCCGGCAACGGCGACCAGCAAATGGATCTGGAGCAGACCCATTGTCACAAGGATAGGAAAGCACAATTTCGCGAAATAGATTGTTAAGATTATTTGGATCCTTTCTTCAGCGGGCTTTCGCCCACTTCCACCAGTCGGCTGACGGGATCGTACCTGTCGGTATACAGGACTTCCCTGTCGTTGCCGATTATTCGCTCCACCTGGACGGTAAAACCTTCCCGGCCCTCGGTCACAACCCTGCTCTCGCCCTCCCTGAGCTCGCTGTTTACCGAGTAGATCACGGGTGGCTCAACCACATCCTTTTTATGCGCCGCGAGGACGCCGCTGGGGATATCTTCGGGCGAAACCACGTAGCAATACAGGCTATTGTCCTTTATCTCACAAAGGAGCATGAGGGGTTGCCCCGTAGCGTTTTCAAGGACCAGGTCGCCGTTCTCGCCGCTTATAGCCGCCTCGAGGCCCGGTTCCGAGTAGGGCGGGACCATGTCCGCGGGTCTCCTGTTCACCGGCGTGATGCCCTTGATTGGCAGGAAAGCCTGGTATACCCCTGTCGCCGCCCTGTTGAGCAGGTCCTGCCTGCCTTCCTGCGCCAGGCCGCTTAGGTCAAGCATACCGGAAAGCCGTATCATCTCTCCGTCAGGGATGATATTTCCGTCAAGCCCGTCAAGTATCTCATACCTGGCACTTATATCCGCCTCGCCAAGCGTTACACGGGAACTGGAGACGATAAACCTGAACGCTTCCTTTTCCCCGGAGACGGTGACGGCGGTAAAGATTTCGGGGTCATCCGTCCGGATCACAAGCGCATCCTGGCCCAGGGAGAATATATGGGCGCTTATTCTTTTCTCCAGGGCGGCAAGGTCCACCCTGACCCCGCTGGTTTCGGGAGTGTATATGAGGTTGCCGTCCTCGATCCTGTAGGAATCGGGGACCGGCTCGCGGTTATACTGGCTGAACATCTTTTCAAGCTCGGCCGAAAGCTTGCCGGCGTTGAAGGCCGCGACAGGCGGATATCCGGTCCGGGCGCTTATGCCCGCAACCAGCGCGTTCACGGCATTGCCCGACAACTCGCTGAAAATATTGTCCAGCGTTTTTTCAACGTCGATGCGGGCCTCGATCCTGTCGTAGGGGATTGTATGGCGGTCCTGGCCTACCTGGATCTCCACCCTGCCCTTGCTCATCAGGAAGTTATTATAATCCTCGAGACGGGCTTTTGCTTCCCGGAAATCCAGGCCGCCGATGTTGATATCGCCGACGTACGTTTCTTCAGGCAGCCTGTCAACCTGGTATCCTGACAAGGCAAAAATACCTGCGCATGAGCCCATGAGAGCCTGGATAATAACAAAAAGAATCCATGCAGGCTTTTTTGTCCGCTTCAGCATTTGTATCACTCCAAAGATTCCCGTCAAATTCTAAAAAACCGGATCAGGCAACCCTGACCCGGTTTGTCTTGTTATCCTTCGTAGTTCATCACCAGCTCAATCAGTTTACCTTCGCGCTTCACCGTATCTATCATGCTTTCGGTAATGATCTCGCCGGCTTCAGCGATGATGCCTCCCGAATTGCTGTAAATGGTTTTTGTAACCTTCTTTCCGAGCAGATACTGTTTCTGCCTGTATTCGAAAAGCTCCGCGGCGCTCATCTCCGCCTCGTTCGGCTGGGTCTCGGCCTGGACGGCCCCGGAAACTTCCGGCCCGGCCTGATCCGCGTAGGACTGTTCGACTCCGGTATCCAGCCTGAACAGGTCATCCTGCTGTTCCGCGGCAGGGACCTCTGCGGCAGCCTCTCCGCCCGCTTCCGGTTCATAGGTTTCCGCAGGGGCGGAATCATTTAGAAAAAAATCCATTCCCCCTCTTTCAGCGGGCGCGGATTCCGCGGCGGCCGCTGCGCTCCCCTGCTGATCAGCCAGGGAACCTATATCATGGGGAACTTCAAGCATCGTCTCCATTACGTCGTCGTTAACAACAAGGAGATTCTTGCCGAATGTGATAATACTGCTTCGCGGGATGATGCCGCTCTTTAGCTCGGGTTTTCCCGGGATGAACTCAACACCGATTATCGCGTAGCTCGCATCATCTTCGTTGATATAGATATCACCGGCTTCTCCGAGAAGGCTTCCCTTCTTCGTGAGAACCCTCGTTCCCTTTACCGTGATATTCTTCTGGATAAGCTCAATAGCTGCGGGAATCTTAACGATATCGCTGATGTCGTCAGGTTCCTGGATCGTCAGGGCGTATTCCCCGATGCCAAGAACCCTTCCGGCAGGGATAACACCTCCTGCCAGGGACCTAACCCCGCTGTCTATAACGAAGAAATCCACAGTCCCCTTTGCGGCATTGATTATAACATTTTTAACCATGCCGATCTCGTTTCCGTCAGAAATGCTGATGACGGGCAGACCAACGATTTGCTGAGTGGTTTTCATCCCCAGCTACCCCCTAACGCGGTTATACAGTTTATTGCTGTCCCGTTCCAACGGCGGAACGGATTAAGTTATTATTATTTATAATATCAATAATAACCGGCGAGTTCAACGAAAAATAATATAATTGTCAAATATTGTTCAATATCTCGTCGATAATCCTGCGATCCAGCATTCTGGCCGGCCTTGAATCGAGAACCTCCCGGATGATGGAATCATCCTTCATGATTTTCGCCAAGGCGCACAAATCCACAACTACCCAGGCAAGAAGCTCTTTATCCTGTATTTGTTCCAATGCCCTGCGGTAGCAGGAAACCGCCCCGGGATAATTCCCGCCCATCTTGAATTCCATGGCGGAATTCAGCAAATCATCGACATTATCCACTCCAATTTTATCAATAATCCGCACCGTGTCAACCATTTCCGCCCCGGTTTCAGGCGTTTCCGACGGCGCCTGAGGTTCCACGGACGGTTCTCCGGGCAGTATCCGAAGGTCCTCGTAAGTCTCTTCCCGGTACGTTTCGGCCATTGCCTGCATATCTTCCGGTGTTTCTGCGTGCGCCGTTTCGCCCGCGTAAAGCCCTCCGGGCATTATCGGCTGCTTATCCTGTGTCGTTTCGGCAGAAACCGGCATTCCCTCGTAAACCTGGTCAGGCGTCACCCGCGGCTCCCCGAAGCCTATGCCAGCCGGGTTTTGAAGACCGGCAGCGGGCGCATCAGCCGGCGCATGAAGCCCTTCAAGGGTTGCTGCCGATTCCGCCGCGGCGTCTCCGGGAGCCGGCCGGTAAGCCGGTTCTTTTTCTTCTGCTTCTTTTTGCTTTCCTGTTACGATGATATGTACCAGGAACAGCACCAGGGCTGCCGCTATGGCCAGAACCGCGAAGGCTGCCGCCAGCAAGGCCATGGCAGGGAGCGCTGCCCGCTGATGAATCAGTCTTGCCGTGACAGGCGTGAGCAACGCGATCAGGATGGCTGCCGCCGTGCCCAATAGCAATGTCCGGATCCTGGTTTTATCCGCCTGCCTGATCTTCAGGTACAGCCAGGCCGCCAAACCCGCGGCCAGTATTGTAGGCACAGCGTATAGGCTGTATTCGTAATACATATCGACACGCTCCATCCCTTGTGGAATAATGCCCGTACACCGGCACCACACTTATTATATCGTTCAATTGTGCCGCATCGTCAAGTGCTGGCCGGCTTGCGGACTTCCGCCGCCTCGGGATCTATTCGGCAAAGTATTGATCTATCCCCTTCTTTATTGCCTCAGCTATTCTCTCCTGGTATTCCGCCGTCCTTAGCAGCGCCTCTTCCTGTGAATTGGACAGGAAACCACATTCCACAAGGGCTGTGGGCACCACCAGGTCCCTCAGTATGACGATGCGCTCCTTCTTTACAAGCGCCTTGCGGTTGTTGGAGGGATCCGCATGCTCCTTCAGGGCATTCTGGATACATACGGCCAGGCGTTCGCTTTCCGGCGAGCCGGGGGGATAAAAGGTCTGGGCGCCGCGGTATTTCGGATCCTCAAACTTGTTGAGGTGGATGCTGACCGTGATGTCGGCCCCCGAGCCGTCTATCAGCTTTCTCCTCCCGGTAAGGTCCTGCCTCCTTTTCTCCGTGATGTTCTTCGTCCCGGGCTTGTAGTTGAGCACATCCTCCTCGCGCGTCATGATTACGCGGTAATTGTCCTGCTCCAGTAGCTCTTTGAGCAGCAATGCTATCCTCAGGTTTATGTCCTTTTCGGCGATCCCGGAATAGCTGCTGACCGCGCCCGGATCCTCGCCTCCGTGCCCCGGGTCAACCACGACCGTGGCCTTGTACTGCCTGTTGGCCGCCAGCGCGAGCGGGTCACCGGATCCTTCCAGGCTGAATATGGTCACGGAGAGTACGAGTATGAGCAGGATCAGCGCCGCGTTTCTCCTTTTTATCAGCAATATCATCCATATCCCGTCCCTGTTCCGTGTTCGTATTATCAATATTCAGGGACAGGTTGGACTTATCACAAAAACGCGCGTGTCAGGGCTGCGTTTTTTTGACTTTCCTGGTGCCCAGCGTATCTCTGAGCCATATGGTTATATAAAACTTCTTATGCCCCGCAAAATACCCCAGGAAGGCTATTATAACGATGGAAAAAACGGAAAGAAAATAATGCCATATCTCGTTGCCGAGAAGCTTTGCAAGCCAGTAAAGAGGCCCGGATACCAGTTGGAATATCCGCCTCTTCAGCACGACAAAGGGCTCGGAAACCCGGATTAAATGCACGATGAGCTGGACGGCCAGTATGGGGATAGCCCCGATGGTTCCGTACAGCAGTCCCTTGAATTTCGAGGGATTCAGGTTATACTGGGGCCTGCTTTCCATCATCCCCAGCCTTCGCATCTCTGTATATACGCTCGAAGAAAGGATCAGGAACGTGAAAAATGAAAGCCATGGCATGGCCTGCGGGGTATTTTCCCGCGCCAGGCCGAAAACGCTCGCCGAAAGCGCACAGACAAGGATGAATGCCGTAATGTAACCGGCAGTCACCTTCAGCGACCTTTTTATGACAGATGAAATCTTGTTATCCATCTCCCGCCTCTGTATCGCCGTACAGGTATGTCTACAAATCAAACATACCAGATGATGCTCAGTTTGTACAGGGCAAAGGAGGATAAACCTGCCCGGCCTTATTCCCCGGTTATTCCCAGTTCCTCGGCCTCAGCCTGCTGGTTGGCCGCCTTGACCATTGAAAACAGCGTATTCAGGATCGCCCCTGTGCCCAGGAGCCAGACCGCGGCCCTGACCAGAAAGCCGGTAACGCTGAATATATAGCCGACGGACGGAATCCCGGCCAAAAGGCTCAAGATCAGCTTAACGCCGCTGACGACCGCAAGCCCCGCAGCGAGCCTGGCCGGAACGCTGTCGGTTTTCGGAGTTATTTTTTCGCCCAGCCACATGGAAACCGGGATATCTGCAAACACGATGGTGACCAGGAAGAAGAAGAGAAGCGCCAGGCCCGTGAATCCGAGAACCGAGAATTCAAGTATGGTCAAGACCAGCAGGACGATGATGAGAAGGAGCAGCAAGGCGCCCACCATGGTTCCCAGCGTGGCGATACCGATTCCCGCGGCTGCAAAAGGCTTTTGGGATATGAACCTCCCGGATCGGGTAAAAAACCTGGGGAAAAGCCTTAAAAGTAGCAGCGCGACGAGGTAATAGACCGCCAGCGTGGTTATCCTCTTCACGATGCCCATCACGCTGAAGCCCCGCTCCCCGGACTTACCCGGGCTTATCTTGATGAATTCATAGTCCCTCACCTGGACGTAGCTTGGCGGATGGAATTCTTTCATGCCCTTGTAAGTCAGTTTCCCGTCGATGACGGTTCCGGGAAGTATGCTGACGCTGCCGTTCTCGGCCGTGTTCTGTATATTCACGTCGCCCTTGATTACGCCTCCCAGCGTGATATCGGCGCCATAGATATTCGCATTTCCTTCCACCGTTCCGAGGCTTTTTACGACATTGCCTAACAGGTATGCATTCTTTTCCACCAGGGAGCCGCTGTCAAGCACGCAGGCGGAGCCTGCCAGCATGGCGTTCCTGGAGATCCGCGACGACACGTTTACGTTGGTTCCCAGGACTCTTACGCTTCCTCCCACGTCACCGCCTATATAGATATCGGGTGCGAAGGCTATGATGTCGCCTTCAACCCGGCCCCTGACGGACAGCCTCTGCGAAAACGACAGCATATCTCCAGTTATGATCCCGTCGCTGGTAATCGAGTAGCCCTCGGCGATAAAATCGCCCTCGTGGACATCCCCGGCCCCGATCGACAGGGTGTCGTCGGCCGCAAGCACGATTACAGAACCGGCAAGCAGCAGCGCCAGGACCAGTGCCGCCCTGCCGATACGCTTTCCCTTCATTTTACTGCCCTCCAATATACTCCGCTATCGCCCTTTTTGCCAGATCCCGCAAAGATAAATGCAATTATGCCCGCAACCAGCGCAAGCCCGGCGACCGCCATGATTTCGCCTATAAAGGGCGTGTTGATGATAAACCGCAAAACCGCGGCCAATGCACTTAGCACTTTATGGCAAAGATCCAGGACCCGGACGGCCTTTTCAATCACTATAACGGGGCTTGACGCGAAGAGCCCGTGCATCAGGATTGCCAGCATCCCGGTAAGCAGCGCCGCGGGAAGGACGGCGTACGGCAGAAGCGGGGCCGTTTCCCTGCGCCTTGGGCCGCAGATCCTATCCATCACTTTCCGCTCTATGGATGCGGGAGCGGCAGGCCTTGATCCCTCGAGTTCCCGGAGCGCCGCGTCAAGCGCGTCTTTCTGCCTCCGGCAGCCGGGGCAGACCCTCAGGTGGTTCTCAAGCATCATCAAATCCCGTTTCCCTATCTCACCGTCCAGCCGGTTCATCATCAACTCCCATGCTTTTTCGCAGCCCATTCTGCTTCCTCCTCTCCGGCCCCTTCAAAGTACCCTTTCAGTCTTTCGCACAGCATCTTTCTTGCCCTGTACAGCCGGTTCTTCACTATGCTCAGGGGATAGCCGGTCACCTGGCATATCTCTTCATAGGACAGGGACTGCTGGTGGAACAGGATAATCATCAGCCTGTACATCTCCGGCAGGGATTCGATAGCCAGTTTCACCCTGTCCTGTTCTTCCCTGGATAATAGCTCTTCCTCGGGAAGCCCGCTGTCGGCCGGTACACGGCGGACAGCCTCCTCATCCCACGCGGCCGAAGCAGAACGCTTGTGCTTCTGGCTGGCATTGATGCTGTGATTCACGGCGATCCGCGCTATCCATGCCTTGAAGCTGTATTCCGGGTTAAAGCGCCCCAGGTTTGCCCACGCCTTCAGGAAGACCTCCTGGGCGGCATCGGCCGCTTCGTCCCTGCTGTGCAGGATATTCAGCGCTATCCCGTAAACAAGGTTCTTGTATTTTGACACCAACGGTTCGAATGCCTCTTTCTCACCTGCCAGGCATCTGCGCACCAGGGCAAGGTCGTCCATGTCAAACCTCCGTTTTATCTATCCTATACAGGATTCGGGCACAAAAGTCTGACTGAACCGCATCAGGCGCCAAACATGCTGACTTGCCCGTCTTCCTTGTCCTTATCCTTCAGGTAGCACCCGATGGCGGGTATTTTGGCCCTGTAATAATCGGGATCGGTGAGGGAGATCTCGCTAAGAGGCTTGAAACCGACAAGCACGCTCCCCTTCTTGGACTTGAGCACCTGCACTCCCTGGGAGTCCCTCGTGGTCTTGGGGTTGATCTCGGACGTGTTGAACACGAGAAGCTTGTCAATGCTGCTTAGGGCCGCGAAATCCTGGTCCTCGGCAACATACCGGATTGCCACGAGCGGCGAGAGCTGGCTGTAAGCCTTGGTGAGCTTTCTCCGGTTCAGCTTCGTGGCATAGCTTTCCAGCGTTATCTTTGCCACCTTCCCGTTTTCGAAGGCGAAGAGCATGTACCCGGAATAATCGTCGGCGGCATGCATGTAGATGATCCTTTCGCCGGGCTCCAGTTCAATGATATTGGGGAGGTATTCCCCGAGCATGCTGGCCTTGCAGTCGGGAAGCTCATGGACTTTCATCTTGTATACGACTGCCCTGTTGGAAAACAGGAGAAGCTCTGCCTTGTTTCGGGCTTCGGTTTCCGCCAGGATGGCATCCTCTTCCTTCAGTTTCTGTTCGCCGGAAGAACGCAGCGAAACAAGCGGTATCTTCTTGATATAACCTTCCCTGGTCAGGAACAGCTTCACGTTGTAGTCCTCTATGAGCTTTTCCTCGGTGATGCGCTCCACCTCGTCCTCGCTTATTATCTCGCTTTTCCTGTCGGCGCCGTAGGTGTCCGCGATCTCCCGGAGTTCCCTGCATATGATGTCCAGGACCCTCTCCTCGCGGGAGATGATGTCCTTAAGGTCTTCTATCTCGCCCTTGAGCCTTTCGATATCCGAGGTCTGCCTCAGGATATACTCCCTGTTGAGGTTTCTCAGCTTTATCTCGGCTATGAATTCGGCCTGCTCCCTGTCGATCTGGAACCCCTTCATGAGGTTGGGGATTACGTCGGCGTCCTTCTCGGTTTTGCGGATAATCGCAATGGCCTTGTCGATATCGAGCAGGATCCTTGAAAGACCGGTTAGGAGGTGTAGCCGCTGGCTCTTCCTGTTTATCTCGAACTGGCACCTGCGCCTTATGCAGTTCATCCTGAACTGGATCCAGTGGTCCAGTATCCCGTATACCCCGAGTACCATGGGCTTTTGGTCGATAAGCACGTTGAAATTGCAGTTGAAGCTGTCCTCGAGCGTGGTCAGCCTGAACAGCTTGTTCATGATCTCGTCCGGGTCGGCGCTGCGCCTGATGTCGATGGCTATGGTCAGCCCGTCCAGGTCGGTTTCATCGCGGACGTCGATGATATCCTTGATCCTGCCGTTCTTGATTATCTCCGCTATGCTTTCTATGACGGCTTCGGATGTCGTGGTATACGGGATCTCGTAGATCTCGATGCAACTGTTTTTTTTGTCGTAGCGGTACCGGGCGCGGATCCTGAAAGAACCCCTGCCCGTTTCGTATATCTTCGAAAGCTCCTCCCGGTTCACCAGGACCTGGCCCCCGGTGGGAAAATCGGGCGCCTTCAGGTAGTCCAGCAGGTCCGCGTTGTCGTTCTGTATGTAGGCTATCGTCGCCTCGCATACCTCGCGCAGGTTGAAACTGCATATGCTGCTGGCCATGCCGACCGCTATGCCCTGGTTGGGGTTGACGAGTATATTGGGAAAGACCGTTGGAAGGAGGACCGGCTCCTTCATGGTGCCGTCGTAATTGTCAACAAAATCGACGGTGTCCTTGTCGATGTCCCTGAAAAGCGCCTCGGCTATGTCGGCAAGCTTAACCTCGGTATACCGGGGCGCGGCATATTTCATGTCGCGGGAATAGACGCGCCCGAAATTGCCCTTTGACTCGACGAGGGGATGAAGCAGCGCCATGTTGCCCGTGGTCAGGCGGACAAGTGTTTCATAGATGGCCATATCTCCATGGGGGTTGAGCTTCATGGTCTGCCCCACCACGTTGGCGGACTTGGTCTTGGCGCCCTTAAGCAGTCCCATCCTGTACATGGTATACAGGAGTTTCCTGTGGGATGGCTTTAAACCGTCAATCTCCGGGATGGCACGGGATACGATCACGCTCATGGCATAAGGCATGTAATTCGTCTTAAGCGTATCTACAATTTTCTGTTCGGTGTAGTTGCTCATATCCAACAGTACCCCGCTCCCCTATCCTCACGTTATGCAACCGCGTTCGCCAGGCCCTTGGCCAGGCTCAGCTGACATCTATAAAATCCATGTATTCATGGCCGTGGTTGGCGATAAATTCCTTCCGGCCCTGGAGATCGTCCCCCAGGAGGAGGTTGAAGTATTTGCGCGTTTCCTCGGCCTTATCGGGCGTAACCTTGATAAGGCGCCTGGTTTCAGGGTTCATGGTGGTCTGCCACATCATCTCGGGATCGTTTTCCCCAAGCCCCTTGGACCGGTGGATGACCACGTTCTGGCCTTTAAGCTGCTTTAATATTTGTGCCTTTTCCTTCTCGGAATAGGCAAACCAGGTTCCGTCCTTCGTGCTTATCTCGAAAAGCGGCGACTCGGCGATATAGACTTTTCCCGCCTCTATAAGCGAGGGGACCAGCCGGTAAATCATGGCCAGGAGCAGCGTCCTTATCTGGAAGCCGTCAACGTCGGCGTCGGTGCATATGATGATCTTGCTCCACCTGAGGCTGTTCATGTCGAATGTGTTCAGGTCCCTGTTGTGGCGGGTTTTGATCTCCACGCCGCACCCGAGGACCTTGATCAGGTCCACGATGACTTCGTTCTTGAAGATGTTGTCATATTCGGCTTTCAGGCAGTTCAGGATCTTGCCCCGGACGGGCATAATGGCCTGGAACTCGCTGTCGCGCGCCATCTTGCAGGATCCGAGGGCGGAATCGCCCTCCACGATATACAGCTCGCGCTTGTTCACGTCGCGGCTCCTGCAGTCCACGAACTTCTTGACCCTCGCGGACACGTCCAGGGTTTTCCCGAGCTTCTTCCTGATATCGATCCTCGCCCTTTCGGCGGTTTCCCGGCTGCGCTTGTTCACCAGGACCTGGGACGCGATCTTCTCGGCGTCCTCCTTGTTCTCGATGAGGTAAACCTCGAGCTGCTGTTTTAAAAAGTCGGTTATGGCTTCCTGGATGAACTTGTTGCTTATGGCCTTCTTGGTCTGGTTCTCATAGCTGGTCATCGTGGAGAAGGTATTCGTTACAAGAATCAGGCTGTCCTCGATATCCGAGAAGGTGATCCTGCTTTCGCTCTTATTGTACTTGTTATTGTTCCTCAGGTACTTGTCCAGTTCGCTCACAAACGCGGCCTTTACGGCCCTGTCGGGCGCTCCGCCGTATTCCAGCCAGCTGGAATTATGGTAATACTCGATGCGGTTGATCTCGTTGTTGAAGCAGAAGGCCAACTGCATCTTGACCTTGTACTCGGGTTTGTCCTCCCTGTCCCGGCCCCTGGCAAATCCCTCGAAGTATTGGACGGAGGTCAGGTTCCTGCCCTGCCCCAGTTCATTTACATAGTCAACTATGCCGTTCTCATAGCAGAACCTCTCTGTTGTCCCGCTCTCTTCGTCGATCAGTTCGAAGACCAGGCCGGCATTGACTACCGCCTGCCTTTTCAGGATATCCCTGAAACGCCCGAGGGGTATGTTGATATCGGTGAAGACCTCCCGGTCAGGCTTCCATTTCTGTATGGTGCCCGTATGCTCGTAATCGCACTTTTCCTTCTTCAGGCCGCCGATATTGTTTCCCTTTTCAAAATGGAGTTCGTACTTGTAACCGTCCCGGAAGACCGTCACGTCCATGTATTCGGAACTGTACTGGGTAGCGCAGGCGCCGAGGCCGTTAAGGCCCAACGCAAACTCGTAGTTCTCGCCGGTGTTGTTCATGTATTTCCCGCCGGCATAGAGCTCGCAGTAAACCAGTTCCCAGTTGTACCGCTGCTCCTTGGGGTTGTAGTCCAGCGGGATGCCGCGGCCCTGGTCCTCCACGGTTATGGAACAGTCCGCGTGCCTCGTGACCCGGATTATGCTTCCGTAACCCTCGCGGGCCTCATCTATGGAGTTTGCCAGTATCTCGAAGAATGAATGCACGCAGCCGTCCAGCCCGTCGGAGCCGAAGATGACAGAGGGCCGCAACCGGACGCGATCCGCCCCCTTGAGGGAAGTGATGCTTTCATTTCCGTAAACCTTCTTTTGTTTCTCCGGCATTTTCCCGCTCCTTGTCAGAGTTTGCTCCTCATTAGTATTTTCGGATTTCCTGATTTATTTTATCACATGCGGCAATCGTATTGAAGCCACATATATGCCCGCCGCAGGCTTTAGCCCAAAACCGCCATGCCTGGGGCAGGATACAGGGGAGGTGTTGACAAGGATGGCAAAGAACTGAAAAAGCCGCCTGGTTTCAGGCGGCTTTCGCATACGTTACGCTGAATCTATTTCGCTCCTCTTCTTCTTTTTCATGGCGGGAAGCGCTTTTCTCTGCTCCCCGTATATCATGAGCGGTCTCTCGTTGTTTAGCACCGTTTCTCTCGTTATGATGCACTTTTCCACGTTGTCGAGGGAGGGTATCTCGTACATCACGTCGAGCATGATCTCCTCGAAGATGGCCCTCAGCCCCCTTGCGCCTATCTTGCGCTCAAGGGCGCGGTCCGCGATGGCTTCCAGGGCCCCTTCCTCCACCTCGAGCTCCACGCCGTCCATTTCGAACAACTTCTGGTATTGCTTGACCAGCGCGTTCCTGGGCTTCGTGAGGATATCGATCAGGGCTGTTTTATCCAGCGGGCTCAAGGCGACGGTAACCGGCAGCCTGCCGACGAACTCGGGTATCAGCCCGTATTTCAGCAGGTCCTGCGGGCTTACCTTCTCGAGTATATCGCTCATATCCTTGACGCTGTTCCTGTTTTCCAGTTCGGCGCCGAAGCCCAGCGTCTTCTGGCCTATCCTGTTCTGGATGATCTTATCCAGTCCGTCGAATGCCCCGCCGCAGATAAAGAGTATGTTGGTTGTATCGATCTGGATGAACTCCTGGTGCGGGTGCTTTCGGCCGCCCTGGGGCGGAACCGACGCGATGGTTCCTTCCAGGATCTTGAGCAGCGCCTGCTGCACGCCTTCGCCGCTGACATCCCTTGTTATCGAGGGGTTATCCGACTTCCTGGCGATCTTGTCCACCTCGTCGATGTAGATGATGCCCCTCTCCGCCCGCTCTATGTCGTAATCCGCGGCCTGGATCAGCTTCAGGAGTATGTTCTCCACGTCTTCTCCCACGTACCCGGCTTCGGTCAGGGACGTGGCGTCCGCGATGGCAAAGGGCACATTCAGGATCTTCGCCAGGGTCTGGGCAAGGTAGGTTTTGCCGCAGCCGGTCGGTCCGATCAGGAGAATATTGCTTTTCTGGATCTCTACGTCGCTGCGGCTGAACTCCGCGCGTATCCTCTTGTAGTGGTTATAGACAGCGACGGCCAGGGTCTTCTTGGGCTTCTCCTGACCGATGACATATTCATCCAGTATCCTCTTGATCTCCTGGGGTTTCAACACCTCGTCAAGCTGCTGCTCCACGCGGGCATCCTCGAACTCCTCCCCGATGATCTCGGAGCACAGCTCGATGCACTCATTGCAGATATAAACTCCGGGGCCGGCAACGATACGGTTGACCTGATCCTGGGTCTTGCCGCAGAAGGAGCACTTTACCTGTTTCTTGTCATCATATCGTGCCATTGTATCACCCCTTCGTTCGTGGTTCCATCACCTGGTCTACCAAACCATATTCCTTTGCCTCCTGGGCGCTCATGAAATAATCCCTTTCCACATCTATCTCGATCTTTGAAAGAGGCTGGCCTGTCTTTTCGGCAAGGAGCCTGTTCAGATGGTTCTTCATCCTGATGATCCATTCGGCGTGGATCTTGATGTCGGTAGCCTGTCCCCTGGCCCCGCCTATGGGCTGGTGGATCATGATGGTGCTGTTGGGAAGCGCGAAGCGCTTGCCCTTGGCTCCGGAAGCCAGGAGGAATGCTCCCATGCTGGCGGCCATCCCCACGCAGATCGTGGAGACATCGGGCCGTACATGCTGCATGGTATCATATATGGCCATCCCGGCCGTGATCGATCCCCCCGGGCTGTTTATATAGAGCTGGATATCCTTCTCGGGATCCTCAGCCGCAAGGAACAGCATCTGCGCGACCACGAGGCTTGCCGTCACATCGTTGATCTCATCGCTCAGAAGGATGATCCTGTCCTTCAATAACCTGGAATATATGTCGTAGGATCTTTCACCCCTGCTGCTTTGTTCGATTACAATAGGCACCAGCGACATGATTTTCGCCTCCTTTGTCTGCACTTGATTATATAATTCCACCATAAAACCACTTTAAACCGATTTCCCGCCCTTAAGCCTTCGCGCTTTCCACGAGCATGGCAACGGTTTTCCGCGTTATGATTGAATTCTTAATATATTCTATATCGTCATCATGCAAATGTTTCTTCATTTCCTCCACGGGCTGTTTGTACTGTTCGGCCATCTTTGCAATCTCCTGCTCGAGTTCCTCGTCGGTGGCCTCTATCCCCTCGGTTTTCGCGATCTTTTCCAGAACAAGCTGCGCCTTCACATCATTAAGGGCTGCATCGCGGTATTCGCTGCGGAATTTCTCCGCTTCAATGCCCATGATCTTGAAATAGGTGGGAAGGTCCAGGCCCTGGTAGCGGAGAGTCATGTCAAACTCACGCATCATCTCGTCCAGCCGCCTTTCCACCATCACGTCAGGAATATCGCATGTTGCGTTGTCGGCAGCCTTCCTTACCACGTCGTCCTCGAACTTCTTGTCGGCGGCTTTCTGGGCTTTTTCCGTCAGTTTCTTCAGGATGTCCTGCTTATACTCCTCGATGGTTTCAAACTCGCTGACATCGCTGGCAAACTCGTCGTTTATCTCGGGAAGCTGCCTGAACTTGATCTCGTTGACCTTAACCCTGAAAACAGCTTCCTTCCCGGCCAGGTCCTTGCTGTGGTAATCCTCGGGAAACTTGACGCTGATATCCTTCTCCTCGTTCAGGTTAAGCCCGACAAGCTGCTCTTCGAAACCGGGGATGAAGCTGCCCGAACCCACCAGGAAACTGCGGCCTTTTGCTGACCCTCCATCAAAGGGTACCCCATCGATGCTTCCCTCGTAATCTATGTTCACAATATCGCCGTCCTGGACGGGCCTGTCCTCGACCGAAACGAGCTTCGCGTTCCTCTCGGCGACCCTGTTGAGTTCGGCCATGACATCTTCCTCGGTTACCTTCACTTCCTCCTTCTTCACCTCGAGCCCCTTGTACCGGCCCAGTTCAACCTCGGGCTTGACGGTTACGGTGGCGGTGAAGATGAGGTCCTTTCCGCCGCCGATCTGCACGATATCTATCTCGGGCCTGTCGACCGGCTCAAGGCCGTTGTCTTCCACTGCCTTGTTATATGCGTCCCCGCAGGCAAAGTTGATGGCATCCTCGTAGAGCACCTGCTCGCCAAAGTAGCGCTCAACTATATTGCGGGGAGCCTTCCCCTTGCGGAAGCCGGGTATATTGAACTTGTGCTTGTTCTTGTTGTACGACTTGTTCATGCATTCGTCAAATACCTGGCTGTCAACCGTGATCTCCAGTTTGACAACATTCTTTTCGGGCTTTTCAATCTTTACGTTCATTTCGATTGATGTCCTCCTGTATTTATTTTCATGTATGCTCTCAGAATAAACCATTATATTATAGCACAGGTACGGTCCGTGGGGAACCTTTTTTGCCATTATTCGCCGCAAAAGGACTTTTTGCACGAAGCCTACCAGGCGACGCGCATTGGCATGAATGACAGGAAGTCGGCTGAAACCAGCGAATAACGTATTCCGTCCACCACTTCGTCCCGCCAGCTTTCCTCCCACCGGCCGTGGATATGGCCGTAGACGCATATCTCGGCGCCGTATTTCTTCAGCAGCGCGGCAAAATCATTGGGGCGATGGTTGGAATCAAACGGCGGGTAGTGCAGCATGGCAATAATCCTGCCCCCCAGGCGTTTTCCCTCTTCCAGCGACAGCCTGAGCCGCTCCATTTCCCTCGAAAAAATCTTCCTGTCCTCGTCCCTGAAATCCGGGTCACCCGGATCGGTCCATCCCCTCGTCCCGCAAACCGTATATTCGCCGATCCGGTACGCGTTATTATGGAGCATGCTGATGGTCGCAAAGCCGTTAGCGTCCAGGAATGCCTGGAACTTGCGGCGTGTGCTCCACCAGTAATCATGGTTGCCCTTTGAGATGATCTTTATCCCATTAAGCGATTCGATAAACCTGAAATCGGGCAGGGCTTCATCCAGGTTGATTCCCCAGGATATGTCTCCCGGTACCAGGACGAAATCGTCTTTCCCGACAACCTGGTTCCAGTTTTGTTCAAGCCTCTGCGCATGGTCTTTCCACTTGTCCCCGAAAACGTCCATGGGCTTGTCGGTTCCGAGCGACAGGTGGAGGTCGGATAAAGCATATATGGCCATACGGTCCGGCCTCTATTCGGGGGATACTATCGCGAACTTCAAAGTCCCCTCGGCGGCAACCTGCCCATCAACGGTCGCCCTGGCATAGGCTTTGCCCATGCCGCGCCTGAAGGCGGTGAACTCTACGGCAAGCTCAAGTACGTCGCCGGGAGTTACCTGTCTCCTGAACTTCATGTCATCAATACCCGTGAAAAGCCCCAGCTTACCCTTGTTCTCCTTAAGGATGAGGCCGCCGCAGCAGGCGCACTGCGCCAGGGCTTCCACGATAAGGACTCCCGGCATTATCGGATTGCCGGGAAAGTGCCCCTGGAAAAACGGTTCGTTGAAGGTCACGTTCTTGATTCCAAAAACCTTCATCCCGGGCTCGATCTGCGTGGCGTCCTCCCTGGGAAGCTGTATGTCGGTTATCCTGTCCAGAAGCAGGAATGGATAACGGTGCGGCAGTATCCTTTGTATCTCATCCGCCTCAAGGCGCAAGCCGCTTCTTGCTTCGATCATGATTCTCTCTCCTTAATCCTGTTCCCAGTTATGCCATATATTCTGAACATCATCATGGTCCTCGAGTTTCTCGAGGAGTTTTTCCATCTTTTCGATGTCTTCCGGGTTTGTCAGCCTGGTATATGTCTGCGGTATCATGGCGATCTCCGCCGACTCGAATTCAAAGCCGGCTGCCTCCAGCTTTTCCCGCACGGCTGTGAATTCACCGGGTTCGGTAAGTATCTCGAAGTACTCCTCGTCGGCCTGGAAATCCGACGCTCCCGCCTCCAGCGCGATCATCATCATCTCGTCCTCGTCCCTGTCCTTCCTCTCGATGACGATCTGCCCCTTCTGGTCGAACATGTAGCTGACGCACCCGGTGGCTCCCAGGTTACCGCCGTACTTGTCGAACAGGTGGCGGATATCACCCGCGGTACGGTTCCGGTTATCGGTGAGGGTTTCAACGATTACCGCAACTCCGGCGGGTCCGTAACCCTCGTACCTGATGGCTTCGTAATTGGTATCGTCCCCTTCCCCGGAAGCCTTCTTTATGCTTCTCATTATGGAATCGTTGGGCATGTTGCAGGCTTTCGCCTTGGCAATGGCATCCCTGAGCCTGGAATTCGCGGCCGGGTCGGGACCGCCGCTCTTTACGGCAATGGCTATTTCCCTTCCGATTTTTGTGAACAGCTTGCCCTTCAGCGCATCAGCCTTGCTCTTCCTGTGCTTAATGTTGGCCCATTTCGAATGTCCTGCCACACTATCACTCCCCGCTAAGATCATGTGATATGACAGATTTCCAGTATGCTTCCCGAGTCATCGGTCTTGACCAGCCTTTCCCCGGTGTATTCCACGCGTGCCCTGCCGCCCGTGGTATCGCCGACCAACTCTTCCAGCCTGCTTTTCCGGCTTTCCGGGAGCAGCACGGCAAAGGAAACCAGGTGGGAATAATCCGCGCCGGCAAGTATGAACCCCTCGGATAACAGCGCGTTCTGCAGTTTCCCGGACAAGTGATATTCTACGTTAATTCTTGCCTCGGCACAATACCTCACCGTGACCTCCCGGGCGCTCTGGACGCCGCCTGCGGCGGCCTTTCCATAAGCCCTGACCAGTCCCCCGGCCCCCAGGAGTATGCCCCCGAAATAGCGGGTTACGACTATGACGATGTTGACCAGCTGCTTTTTCCTTATAACCTCGAGTATTGGCAGCCCCGCGGTGCCGGCCGGTTCCCCGTCGTCGCTGTAGCGCTGGTACACGGCGTCGCCCTCTACATAATAGGCATAGCAATTATGGGTCGCATCCCTGTTCTCGGCCCGGACGCGGTTGATGAACGCGATTGCCTCTTCCTCGCTCCGTACCGGAAGCACCCTGGCGATGAACCGCGAACGCTTTTCCTCGTAGGTATAATGCCCTTCCTGGAAAACTGTCCTGTACTCTTTCAGCATACCGCTCCCCGGCGCCGGACGGCAAATAAAAAGGATGACTCAACGCCATCCTTGATTGTACCAGATTCAGCCGCCGCCTTACAAGTTCGCTGGCCGGAAGGCCTTTTAGTACTTGGGTTCCCTCCCTGTTTTCCGGCAGTATTTCCTGTAGGAGTTAACGAGCAGTGATTTGTCCTGGCTGTATGTAACCCGCTCAATCGCGTCAAGAATCGGGAAAAAGCCCGCCTCGGAATACTTGTCGGTTTCTGTCACCTGGAATTCTTCCGAATCGGTCTTCATCACGAACCAGGCAATCCTGTTGCACACGGGCATCTGCCTCGTTATGGAGTAGAACTCGTAGTAGGTCTGACCCGCATGCTCGACAATCTCGGCCTTTATGCCCGTCTCCTCGTATACCCGGCGCAGGGCTGCATCCTGGGGATCCTCTCCGCTCCTTATAAGGCCTTTTGGCATGACCCATTCGTTTTTCTCATTCTTGAACAGGAAGACGTTCTCTTCATGGAACACCACGCCGCCGGCACAATCCCTCAAGTGCATATTATATCTCCTTCCAGCCAATAGCCTTTGCTATTGCCCACAAAAAAAGAGCACTGTTGATAAGACTTATGACAATGATTCCTTAACTCGTGCCCCCAGCTCAGATAAACTGAACTTAATCAACCATATATAATAGGAGGACAAGAACGTCGCATCTTACATATTTAATACCAACTATTCAAGGTTTTAAACAATGATTTCCGAAAATCGTCCGGCCATCCGCAAAGGCTTATTTACAGCCTGTTTTTACGATTTCCCGCGAGGTTCCTGCGCCTCTTTGCGGTACCCGGCGCTTCCTGCCTTATCCTTCTCCCCGACCAGGTCCGAATGGCGCTTTTTCGAATGGTCCTCCAGCACCCTGATATCGCTTTCGGTCAGTATTCCTTTCTTATATGCCAATGCAAACACCCCTCTCCATGATATTATCCTATCATGAAGAGGGTGATCGTATTCCTTTTTTCCGCAAAATGCGGGCGGCCTATTCTTCGGGTTCTATGAGGCCGTATTTCCCGTCCTTTCTCCTGTATACGACATTGACGCTCTCGGTTTCGGCATTGGTGAAAACGAAGAATGAATGTCCCAGAAGGTTCATCTGCAGGATGGCTTCCTCGAGGGCCATGGGTTTCAACGGGAATCGTTTCGTCTTTACGACGCTGAACTCCTCGTCCTCATCGATCTGCTCGTCCAACTCGTAATTCTCCGGGACCATGGCTTCCTGGCGGATTTTCTTGCCCAGCCTGGTCTTGTGCTTGCGGATCTGCCTTTCCAGCTTCTCCACTGCCAGGTCGATGGCGGCATACATGTCATCGGAACTTTCCTCCGCGCGTATTATCGTTCCCTTGGCATGGATGGTGACCTCGAATATACAGCGTTCCTTTTCTATGTTAAACGTGAGAATGGCTTCGGTTTCGGGCCTGAAAAACTTTTCGAACTTGCCGATCTTCTTTTTCGCCTTCTCGATAACCATGTCTGAAACATAGGGATTTTTTCTGCTGACAATGAATTTCATAAGAACTCTCCTTCCTTATATTTCATATTATAATTTTACCCTTGATGGTACTTATAAATCACCTTATTTTCCACTCATTCCACACGGGTTATCAACACTGGTGACAAGCTGTTGATAATATGTGGATAATGTGGAAAAGCTGCTTTTATAAAAGGCTTTTGACAGGAACGGAAATAAAAAAACAGGAACCTGCCGGTTCCTGCCTTTTGTCCGAATCGCCTGCGAATCCCTATTGATCTTTATTGTTCTGAGTATTCCTGTTCTTGTTGTTATTGTTGTTGGCGTTCTTGTTGTTCTGCCTGTTCAGCTCGGCGTCGCAATTGGCTTTTTGCTTGTCCTTACTCATCAATTCCACCTCCGAGGATTATTCTGTCCCGAGGGACCTGAAATATGCACCGCACATTATTTTTTAATAAACATCTGCACGAACACGTAGCCGTACTTGTTGCTCCTGGCTATGCCTATGCCGGTGTAGTTGTAGGACGCGTTCATGATATTGGCCCTATGTCCCGACGAATTCATCCAGGCCGACACCGCCCCCTGTATCGTGGAGTTCCCCGCTATGTTTTCGGCAGCGGCCTTGAACGAGATTCCGAACTGCCTCATCATGTCAAACGGCGAGCCGTAGGTCGGCGAATAATGGGAGAAATAGTTGTTCTGCACCATGTCGTTCGCCTTTGTGCGCGCCACCTTCATGAGCTCCATGTCTGCCTTGAGCGGCGGCAGGCCTCCCTTGGCGCGTTCGTTGTTGATGAGGGTAAGGAGCTGCTGTTCCTCGGGGGTCAGTTCGACGGTTGTCTTGGGAACTGACGGGCTTGGCGCGGGCGTCGCCGCGGGAGGATTGGGGGCCGCCTGGCCTCCGGACCCCATCTGCTTCTTGAAGGTTTCGGCGTCCATGAGGTATTGCTTGGCTACGCAGCCCACCTTGTCGGTATCAGGGTCGTATACGACATACCAGTCCCCTATCTTGGAAAGCACGTTTACCCACTTGTTCTTCTTGAGCACCTGTATGATGGAATGTTTCGTTGAAGGCCCCGTACGCATATTGAGTTCGTTGGCGATGACCACCCCGCTTATGAAATCCACCCTTTCAAAGGTCTGGGCAGCCTCTGCCTTGAGAACGCCGCTGCCGGAGAAATTCAGGGCGGCCAGAGCGAGCAGCACGGTCAGCGATGCAGCCAGAAAACGTCTTTTCATACTCTCCCTCCATTGTCTATTATTGATTGCCTGGTTAGTATTCTCTTTTTTTTGACTAATTATTTGAGAAAAAAATATGGCAACAACCTGTTATTATTGTTGCCATAATTCCTCGGTTATATAAGCCATTCATCGCTCCGTGCCCGAAAAAACGCGGGCCGGCGTCGAGGCCCGGCCTTCGCTATTCCAGGTTCCTGATAAGTTCGTCAAGTTCCTCGGCCGTGAAGTTATACTTCGTGTTGCAGAAATGGCAGTGGAGCTCTGCGCCCTTCCTCTCCCGGGCTATCTCCAGGAGGTCCTCCCTGCCTATGGCAAGAAGGTTCTTTTCCATCCTCTCGCGGGAACAGTTGCACCGGTACCTGGCATCGCAGGTATCAAGGATCCGGACGGGCTTGCCGGGAAAGAGCGAATCGATGATTCCCTCCGGCGATATCCCGTCGGCTGCCAGGCTCGTTATGGGCGGAAGGCTAAGGACCCTTTCCTCCACGTATGACACCATGTCCTCCGGAGTGTCGGGCATGAGCTGCACCAGGTATCCTCCGGCCGCCAGCACCTGGTTCCCGTTCCCCATGAGAACACCCAGGTTCATGGCCGTCGGGATCTGCTCGGATGAAGCGAAATAGTAGGTAAGGTCCTCCGCTATCTCGCCCGATACGAGATCCACCTGCCCGATATACGGCTCCCTGAGTCCGAGGTCCTTGATCACGGCCAACCGGCCTTTCCCCACCGCCCCGGCTATATCGAACTTCCCATTTTCATTCAGCGGCAGGTCGAAAAACGGGTTATGAACGTAGCCCCGGACATTGGCCCGGGAATCGGCAACCGCGACGATGCCCCCTATCGGCCCGTCACCCTTTATCTGTATGGTTATGGTATCGTTCTCCCCTTTCAGCGTGAGGGACATGAGGGCAGCCGCGGTAAGGGTCCTGCCCAGGGCGACGCAGGGAGTGGGGTTCATGTTGTGTATTTTCCTCGCCTCCTCCACCATCTGTGTGGTGATGCCGGCGTATACGCTTACGGTGCCCGACACGAGGGCTCTTACGATATAGTCCCGCATGTTTCCTCCTTTATATGGACGGATTATCTTTTTCGCGTCAGTCGCATGGCAATCCGGTGTAGTAACCTATGTTGGTGAAGAACCCGTCGATGGGTTCACCCCTGCGGATCGCCGCAAAGATGCCGTTAATATGGTTGGCCGCCTCGAAAGAGGCCCGGCCCAGTATCTCGTCGACCGATTCCCTGTGCTTTTCGTCCTTAATAAACGGATGCTCCCAGGTCCGCCTCTTCCTGTTGGCCCAGTCCACGGTCTCGTCCGGCATGGCAGGGTAGGGCTCCTTCGGCGGCTTTATGCCGCCCCCGGTGAAGGAATCAAGCCATCGTACCACAGCCTTCTTCCATCCCCTGGGATCATATAGCAGGTCGTGCCCCCTGTAATAGTCACGGAGCACCCTGGAAAGGCCCTTCCTGTCGGTCCTGACATTATATATGCTTTCAAAGGCCTCCAGCAGGAATCCTTCCACGCTGGCCGGCCAGTTCTTCCCGATATCTATGAGCTTCCGGGTCCTGATCCTGCAGGCCGGTGACATGCGCTTTTCCTTCCAGAACAGCACGTCCAGCATCGTCTCTACGGCCTGGTGAGTGGTGCTGACGGGGAGCCCGTCCGCGGACCATATCCAGTTTTTCTCTGCCCACAATACGTACGGGTGGATCAGCCGGTCAAGGGTAAAATGGCAGACAAAGCCCGAAAGATACGCGGCAAGCTCCATCCAGTCCTGCTCCCAGGACAGGTTCTGCAGCCGGCTGAACCCCAGTTTCAGAAAATCGCCGGTGCGCTTGTTGTGCATATCGCGCGCCAGTTCCCTGAACTGGCCTTTCCCGCCGCCGGGGAAAATGTTATAAAAAAACAGGGGATCCGGCCCCTGCGCGCCAAGCCGGTACAGGGACCTGTGCTTCTGGATGCCCTCCAGCACCCTCCGGCTTTCTATTCTTTCCAGGACTTCGTCGGATAACAATATATGTGTAAGAAAATCGGCCATGGCTCCTCCTCCGGGGTTCCTGGTTCGGGAGCTTTCAATATGATGCCGAGAATTCCTCCGGCCTGGACCCGGAAAGCCCGAGGCCATGGAGCAATCCCCCGACTATGCGCCGGGATGCATTGCCGTCCCCGTACGGATTGACCGCCCTTGCCATCATTGAGTAGACATCCTCCCTGTCGAGAAGCTCTTTCACGGCCCGGTACACGCCGTCGTAGCCCGTTCCGGCCAGTCGCACCGTTCCCGCCCGGACGGCCTCCGGCCTCTCGGTTTCATTACGGAGGACCAGCACAGGTTTTCCCAGCGCGGGAGCTTCTTCCTGCAAGCCACCCGAATCGGTCAGGACTATATAGGAACGCGCCATCAGGTTGTGCATGTCCAGGACGTTGAGCGGGTTTATAAGGCTGATCCTCGGATGGTTACCGAGAATGCTTTCTGCCGTTTCGCCCACCAGGGGATTCAGGTGGACGGGATAGATGATATGGATGTCGGGGTACTCGTCGGCGATTCTCCTGACGGCGGAGAAGATCTCCTCGAAGGGCCTGCCGATATTCTCACGCCTGTGGGCGGTCATGGCGATAACCCTTTTGCCTTCAAAGGAAAAGCCCTTGAGGAAGGGATCGTCAAAAACGTAGTCCCTTGATACGGTTGTCGAAAGCGCGTCTATCACCGTGTTCCCCGTTACATATATCCTGTCCGGGCTTATGCCTTCCCTGACCAGGTTGTCCCTGTTGGACGGGGTGGGAGCGAAGTGCAGATCGGCAATGGCAGCGGTAAGCTTCCTGTTCATCTCTTCCGGGTAGGGGTAGTACTTGTCGTGGGTACGAAGGCCCGCTTCCACGTGCCCCACCCTGATCTTCAGGTAGAAGGCGGCAAGGGACGCCGCAAATGTAGTGGTGGTATCCCCGTGGACCAGCACTATATCGGGGGACACTTTCCCGATTACCTCATACAGGCCGTTAAGCGCTCTCGTGGTAATATCTGCGAGGGTCTGCCTGTCCTGCATGATGTCCAGGTCATAATCGGGCCGGATCCGGAATATGTCCAGGACCTGGTCCAGCATCTCCCTGTGCTGCGCCGTAACGCAGACCTTTGATTCGATGGCCGGGCTGGCCTCAAGCGCCTTGACCAGCGGCGCCATCTTTATGGCTTCGGGGCGTGTCCCGAATACGGTCATGACCCTGATCTTTTCCATGGTTAGTGTCCTTTGTCGCTATTCTTCGCGTCCTGTTCACCCGGGACCTCGCCGGGATCATCCGGGCCGCGGCTGCCCGGGGCGGCTTCAAGGCCGGCCTCGTCCATATCCTTCCTTCCCGGCCTGTCCGGATGCCCATTGACGGGAATGTCCCTGTTCATCTCGGGTATATTCCTCGCGCCCCCGATCATGAACACCACGATGAGGATCAGCAGGATAATCGAGGGCAGCAGGCCCTTGTCCACCAGCACGATGGATAAAAGCCCCAGCGAGCCGCTCACGATGTACAGTATGACCACCGACATCTTATGGCTGAGCCCCATATCGATAAGACGGTGATGAATATGTCCCCTGTCCCGCTGGCCGATGGGCTTCCCGTTGGAAATGCGCCTTAGGATGGCAAACAGGGTGTCAAAGATGGGAAGGCCCAGCACCAGTATGGGAATGGCAAGGGCCAGGGTCGTCACCGATTTCATGGTGCCCTCGATGGCCAGGGTGGCCAGTATGAAGCCCAGGAAGGTGGCGCCCGTGTCGCCCATGAAGATCTTGGCGGGATTGAAGTTATACGGGAGAAAACCGAAAATGGCGCCTGCCAGCGCGGCCGATGCCAGCGCTATGTCATCCTCTCCGCGGATGACCGCCACTATGAAAAGGGACACCGACGCGATACCCGAAACCCCTGCGGCAAGCCCGTCGAGGCCGTCAATCAGGTTGATGGCGTTGGTGACCCCGGTAATCCATAATACGGATATAATGAAGGCTATGGTTTCCTCGAGGATATAGGTCATCCCGTTATCGGCGCCGGATGCGAAAGGCAGGGTGATGGACGTGATCCTGGTTCCTGTGGCCACTGTCACTGTTGCTGCCAGGAGTTGAAAGACAAACTTGACCCCGGCCGTCAGCGGCCTTATGTCATCCACTATGCCCAGGACCACGATGACCAGCGCTCCAAAAATCAAGCCCAGGGATTTGGGCTGCGAAAGGAAAAATAAAAACTGCGGTATGTCACGGGACGCGAAACCATAGACCACAGCGATTACAAAACCTGCTATTATGGCCAGCCCGCCGAGGAGGGGCATGGGCTTCTTATGCATGCGCGTGTTGTCCCTGGGTATATTTACCGCGCCTGCGCGTAGCGCGATCCCCCTGGCTATGGGCGTGGAGAAAAAGGCGATGATGAGCGCGGCGGAAAAAGCCACAAGGTGCTCGTATTCAATAATTATCATCTTTCACCCCTGACCTCTTCACAATCCCGGGATCGAAGACAAGCGACGGCTCTTCGTATTTAACCACCCGGACGCCCGCTTCCTTCAGCAGTTCCATGGCAAGCTCGTCCGGGTAATCGCCCTTGAATACGATCTTGGAAATACCGGCATTGATGGCCAGCTTCGCGCACATGACACAGGGCTGCGTCGTGACATAAAGGATGCTGTCCTTTACGTTTATCCCGGCGTATGCGGCCTGGGCGATGGCGTTCTGCTCAGCATGGGTAGCGCGGCAGATCTCATGCCGCTGGCCCGACGGGACTCCCAGCTTGTCCCGCAGGCATCCAAGCTCCATACAGTGCTTGCATCCCATCGGCGCGCCGTTATAGCCCGTCGCAAGGATACGCTTGTCCTTCACGAGAAGGGCTCCGACCTGGCGCCTCAGGCACGTGGAACGCGACTTGACCAGTTCCACTATGCTCATGAAATACTCATCCCAGGAAGGACGCATATGAACCTCCCTTTCCTACTTGGTCCCAAACAGCCTGTCGCCGGCATCGCCAAGCCCCGGCACGATATATCCGTACTCGTTCAGCTTTTCGTCGACTGCCGCGCAGTATATGGCGACATCGGGATGATCCCTGTTAAGCCTCTCTATTCCCTGCCTGGATGCTATGAGGCATACAAACTTGATGTTCTTGACATTGCGCTCTTTAAGGAACTTGATGGCGCTGCTGCCCGAACCGCCCGTGGCAAGCATGGGGTCAAGCACCACCACGTCGCGCTCGGCGATATCCTCGGGCAGTTTGCAGTAGTATTCCACAGGTTCCAGCGTGTCGTGGTCCCTGTAAAGCCCGATATGCCCGACCCTGGCCATGGGAACCAGCTTCAAAAGCCCGTCAACCATGCCTATTCCTGCGCGGAGGATGGGTACGAAGGCCAGCTTTTTCCCCGATATCACATAGGTCCTGGCGTGTCCGACCGGGGTTTCGATCTCCACCTCTTTAAGCGGGATATCCCTTGTCACCTCGTAACCCATCAGCATGGAGATCTCGGACACCAGTTCCCTGAACTCCTTGGCGTTGGTGTTCTTGTCCCTCAGGAGCGAGATCTTGTGCTGGATTAGGGGATGATCAAAGATAAAAACATTCTTCATAATCTAGCAACCTCCAAAGTCATTTTAGATACTTGTCTTCAATCTCGTGGACCTTCCTGATCCTGTTCGAGTGCCGCTCCTGGTTGGAAAACGGGGTTTTGAGCCATTCATCGACAATAGCCGCGGCAAGCTTTTCGCCGACGATGAACGCTCCCAGCGCCAAGACGTTGGTGTCGTTGTGTTCCCTCGTAAGGCGCGCGGAAAGCAGGTCATGACACAAGGCGCACCGGATGCCCTTGACCTTGTTGGCCGCTATGGAAATGCCAATACCGGTCGAACATACCAGAACGGCCCTGTCACAAGTTCCTTCCCTAACCAGGAGGCAGGCCTTCAGAGCAAAATCGGGATAATCCGCAGATGATTCGTCATAGGTGCCGCAATCGGTGCATTCATGACCCTGGTCCGCCAGATGCTTTTTTATATATTCCTTAAGGCGAAATCCTCCATGATCGCTGCCCAATGCAATCCGCAAGCCAAATCTCCCCTTCCTCTCATTGATTTTATAGTAATCACTCCCTGTTGTCAAAAACTTTCTCGACCACGTTCAACAGCGCCGCTTCTATCTCGCGGGCACACAGCTTGTATACATTGTAGTCCCCTCCGTAGGGATCGGTTATGCCGGAACTGCCGTTTTTCATCCCGGCATAATCCTTCAGGGTAAATACCTTGTCGGCCGATTCGGGATATATGTCCAGTATCATCCTCTTATGGTCCTCGGTCATGGCGAGTATCAGCCAGGAATCCCTGATATCGTCCGCGTCCAGGACCTTTGCCCTGTGGGACGAGATGTCGATCCCGTACTCGTTTTTCAGCACCTCGATGGCCATGCTGCTGGCGGGATCATTTTCAAATGCATAGATTCCCGCGGAAGAAACCTGGATGTCGCTTTCTTCCCGCTGTTCCAGGATGCTGTTGAAAATAGCTTCCGCCATGGGGCTCCTGCAGGTGTTGCCTGTGCAGACAAACAATATCTTTCTCATAGTTTCACCCTTTCGTCCCGGTTTGAAAAAAGGTTTTTCAGGTTACAGCCTGATTATTCTGCCGGAGGCCGCCTTCCGGAGCCTGTTCATTATGGCCAGCCCTATTCCCTCCTCGGGAAAGGTTTCCGAAAAGATAATATCCACGCCGAGTTCGTCGAAATCCCGCAAGCACCTGTATATGGACGCGGCTATGGCCTCCAGGCTGTTCCTCGAGCCGGGGCACAGGACGACGTCGGCGTTGTACCGCGCCCTGGTTTCCGACGGGGCCAGTACTCCGGTCCTCCTGTTCTTCGCCCTGTTCTGCTCCACGAGGCTGTTTATGGTTTCCACGACCCGGTCGCTATCCCCCGAAACCAGTACCATTTCGGCCTTCGGGGAGTAATGCCTGTACTTCATGCCCGGAGATTTCGGGACCGTTTCCCCGGCCGTTTCCGGGATCCTGTCTGCGTTTACGGTACCGATGACCTCTTCCAGCATCTCAACGCTGACCCCGCCGGGCCTGAGCACAGCCGGCGGATCAACTGTCATGTCCAGGACGGTGGATTCGAGGCCGACCTGGGTACACCCGCCGTCAATGATGTAGTCTATACGGCCAGAGAGGTCGTCTATTACATGGTCTGCGCAGGTGGGGCTCGGGGCACCCGATATGTTGGCGCTGGGAGCGGCTATGGCTACTCCGGACAGCCTGATGAGTTCAAGCGCTATCCTGTTTGCCGGCATGCGCACGGCAACGGTGGGAAGTCCCGCCGTAGTTTTGTCGGGGATGCCCTCGGCTTTCGGGAGGATCAGGGTCAGCGGGCCCGGCCAGAAGGCATTCATCAGCTTTTTCGCCTTTTCGGGCACACGGCTCACAATTCCCTCAAGCTGTGCCGGGTCCGAGATATGGACTATCAGGGGGTTGTCCGAAGGCCTGCCCTTCGCCTCGTATATCCTGCCCACCGCTTCCGGGTTCCTGGCGTCGGCCCCAAGGCCGTACACCGTTTCGGTAGGAAAGGCTACCAGTCTTCCTTCCGCCAGTGCCCTCGCGGCAGGTCTTAACACTTCCGGATCAAAATCTCCAGGGTTTACACTGATTATGGTCGTCCTCATGCTGTATCGCCTTGCTCACGCATTATTTCCCTTCTCAGGAATCACCTTTTATTATACCAGAATGCCGGCGGCGGATTAAACGCCCCGCGATGCCCGGTCATTATCACAGGAATTAGGAGCGCCCGCCGCGGAACGGCAGGTTATAAAGCCCGATGGGGCTGCCAGCCGTTTTACATGCCGACAGCCCCATCCCAATTTATATTATCTCCATTTGCGCTTTCATTTCTTCCCGTCATACCGGATTTCGGTGGTATACTTGTACTTGTCTTCCTTGTATCTCTTGTTCGGCGCCACATGTACGCCCTTTAACTCCCTGGATATTCCTTCCCTGTAGCAAAGCTCGCAAAAACGCCCGCTGTTTAAGGGTTTACCGCATAACTCGCAGCGGAGGAATCCTTTGTTGTCGCCGACTATCTCAAGGCGCTCCTCCTTCAGGTAACGCTTGATCTGTCTGAGCGACACCCCCGTATGCCGCATAACCTCGTTGGAACTGGCGCCCGGATACATCGTGAGAAATTCCTTGATCTTCTTGAAATCCGCCTCATCGAGGGGCGCGCAGACAGGACAAACGTTCTCCAACCCTATTCTCTGGAACATGCGATGGCATCTGTGGCATTCGTATTGGGCCATTTTCTACTCCACTATTTCTTTTCATCAAAAGAGGAATCAGTCAGCCCGCGCCTTGGCTGAAAATATGCCGCGCTGACCTTCCTGAAGCCGGCAGACTGCCTGATCTTTTCCTTCGTGTCGTCCATTTTCTTTTTAAGGCAGGCAGTGTTCTCATCGTCCACAGCTTTTATTTCCCTAAGGAGGTCAAGTACCGCGGCGGTATTTTCCTTTAGCCCTACTGTGCCGCTGATCTTTTTGGAGGGCAGTTCTTCAAGTGATTCTATGCCAAGTTCCTTTTTCAGTCCCTCCGCATGTTCGAGGAACTGCCGGTCAAGCCTGTCCACCGCGTCCATCTTCGCCTGCTTCCTGGCGATAAGGATCTCCAGCTCGTTGAAGTCATCCCTCAGCAAGGCCTCTTTCTGCCGGCGGGTTAAATCGAGGATCTCCCCCAGCAGGGCCTGTTTTTTAACAAGTATATCGTTAAGTTTAACGAGGTAATCGCTCGGTTCCATGCCGACTGCTCCTACTTTGCCTGCCCCATAACTTCCTGCCTGTTCACGGGATGCCTGGCCAGCTTCATGGCCTGCTCCCATACATCCCTCAGTTGTTTGGCCATGTTGAGGACCTCGGTCAGAATGACGGTATCCTTTTGGATATTTGCCTCGACAAGCCTCCTCAGCATGTATTCATAGATCAGTTCAAGGCTGGCGGCCACTGTATATTTCTTGTCCAGCGTAATCATGAATTCCTGGATTATATCCTGTGCACGCAATATATTGTTGTGCGCATCCTCGACCTTGCCTTTCTCAACGGCGTCAATAGCCCTCATGATAAATTTCACCAGGCCGTTGTAAAGCATCAGGGTGAGATCTTCCGGCCTTGCCGTGTAAATGCTGTTTTCCCTGTACTGGTTATATGCGTTTTGAGCGATCATCCTACTGCTCCTCCCCAGAAATATACCTCTGCACGATGTCTCATGCCGGACCGCCCTGGCCGAACTGCATCGCCAGCCACGCGCTCTGCATGTTCATCATGTTCAGGTACCGCTCCAGTACCGTGAACTGGCGGTAATAGTTTTCTTCCTTCCTGATAAGCCTTTCAGTAAGGGCACTTATCCTCTTGTCGTAATTCTCCAGTTCGTCGTTCAACAGGTTGTCGCTGAAGGTCGAGTCGCCGTCGATCCCGGCCTTCTCGAGCAGAATGCCCTTCTTCCCCTCGGCATTCCTGTATACCGAGATATTGTCTTCCAGGATATCCGCAATCCTTTGGAATACCCCCGACTTCGTGTACCTGGACCTTCTCTGCTCAGTCGTGGCTGTCCTGGAATAGGTGGGATTGTCCGGATCCACGCCGTTCAAAAGCTTTGCCACTTCGTCGGGATTATTTCTCAAGGCTTCCTTTAGATTGGCCTCGTCCACGGTCAGTTTTCCGCCGTCAAGGTAGCTGGTCGTGCCGATACCGATGTCCTTCATGGTCAGGGACACGCCTTCCACCGGCTCATACATGGCGGTGCGCATGGCGTTTACCATCCTGTAGATGATGTCATCGTTCCTCAAAAGTCCGGTCTTGGCCTTCTTTTCCCAGTTCTCAATGTCGGAGTCCTTCATCTCCCTCTTCTGGGCTTCGGTCAGAGGCGGGAAGTTCCTGTCGTATTTTTCGTTAAGCTTCCCGTTCAGGTAATCTATAAGTTCGTTGTACTTGTCTATGAAGGCCTTGATGTTCTCGTACGCCTTGTCCACATCCAGTTCGATCGTAACCTCTTCCCCCTCGGAATCCGCGGAATGGGCAGCCTTCAGGTTGTAGGTTACGCCGTTTACTGTAAACTGGTTGGAACTTCGGACAAGTTCCTGGCTGTTTATTAAGATCCTGGCGTCCTGGCCTTCGATCCGCTGGACTCCTTCGCCGGTAAGTCCGAGGGCGGCCAGGAAATTGGCGCCAATATCTTCCATTACGAGATTGCTTCCCTGTCCCAGTTCCTTCGAGGTGATGGTGAACTTGTCGCTCAGTTCGTCGTATCTTATGGTCACATTGGCTTCACGCGTGTTATTGATGCGGTCCAGCACCTGGGAAAGGGTATCGCTCATCTTCGCGGCAATGAGCTTTCCGTTAATGCTGAACTGCACCTCGCCGTTTTCGTTGAATTCCAGCGGGAGGTTAAGCCTGTCCTGCAGCTTTTCCAGTGTATCGTTGAGTCTGATCCTGTTCGAATCGCCAGGAACAAGCCCAAGGGCTTCAAGCCCGCTTTCCGCGCCCGAAGCAGGATTTCCCACGGTCACCCTGGTGGCGCCTCCGGTGGTCCCGATGGTAAGCTGCCCGGATTCAAAACCCACGACGAGCTTGCCGGCGCCGAAGGCTTCGTCAAGTGAAGCCTGGAGCCTTGCCGCGATGAAATTGTCGCTGCTTTCATCGGTACTGTAGTCTTCGAGCGCTATTTCCCTGGATACACCGTCGAGGTCAACCAGTATGCTCTTTCCAGCCAGGTTCAGATCCTCGGAAACCGTGCCGGTTATCGCCCTGCTGACGGGCGCACGGCTTATGGCAGTGTCACCGGTGGCTAACTGGAGTACCTTCACCTGGTAGGATCCAGCCTGCGCGCCGGAACCGGCCGATACGTCAAGATACTTGTTGCTGCTTGTCCGGGCGGTCATCACCTTGACGGCATTGGCTGAGAGGATATAGGACGAGCGGTTTACAATGTCGAAAAACGTGCTCTTAAGCCCCCTGAGTTTGTTTATAACCTCGCGGTAGGCATCGCGCTTCCATTCAATCAGCGTGCGTTTTTGGTACAGGCTGTCAAGGGGTATTCTTTCAGCCTTCATGAGTTCCTGGACGATGGTCTCGGTATCAAACCCCGACAGGCCCGTGAGCCTCAAGGTTGAAGTAAACCCTGATATGGAGTTCATAAACAGCTCACCTTCTTTCATCAACAAGCAGTCCGGCCAACTCCAGCATACTGGCAAACATGTCCAGTATCTTTTCGGAAGGTATTTCCCTGATCACTTCTTTTGTTTCGCTGTCTATGACCCTGACAATTATCTCATTTGTCTTTTCGTGGATCCTGAATTCCAGGTAACGGTTCCTGAAGACCATGGACTTGTTGGCCTTCTCAATGGCCTTCTCGAGAAAATTCGGGCTGACCTGCCATTCATCCCTGGATTCTTTGTCCACGCTTACTTCTTTTGTGGCATTTACACTCCCTGAGGGAGCGGATTTTGCCGCGACATCCTGGACAACCGAAGCTTTTCCCGGTGCGGCTTCCAACCCGCTGATCTTCATGCCTATCCCTCCCATATCTTCTGTATAGAATATATCGGCAAATCCCCGGGAAGTTTAAATACCGCACGCCGGTCGGCCAGGATGTACCGAAAAACATAGTATGCAAAGCATCATTCATTAATATACCACTTTTCGCCGCTGCCTCCCGGCTGCGGACGTAAAAAACTTTTACTTCCTCTCTAAAATTTTTCTCGCATGCTTCCGATATCACTTACAGAAGCGAGGTTGTTATCCCGTAAGCCGGCCTGGCAGGACGGACTGCCCGGCTATCTGGCTTTGGGTAATTAGCAAGTGAATACCATGGGAGAAAGGACGCTCCCTAAAATTAATCAAGGAGGATGATTTTATGATTATCAACCACAACATCGCTGCTATCAACACCTATCGCCAGTTATCCGTCAACTACTCTGCAACAAGCAAATCTCTTGAGAAGCTGTCGTCCGGCTATCGCATCAACCGCGCGGGCGACGACGCGGCCGGTCTTGCCATCAGCGAGAAGATGAGGAGCCAGATCAGGGGCCTTAACATGGCCGCAAAGAACGCGCAGGACGGCATATCCCTTATCCAGACGGCTGAAGGCGCGCTTACCGAGACCCACAGCATGCTGCAGCGCATCAGGGAGCTCGCCGTGCAGGCGGCCAACGGCACCAACACTCCGAGCGACCTGGAAGAGATCCAGAAGGAGATCGACCAGCTCAAGGACGAGATCGACAGGATTGCGGAGAAGACCGAGTTCAACACCAAGACCCTGCTGGATGGTTCCCTGGGTGTGAAGGTTGTTACCGCAACCGGCTATCACGATGTCGCTGCGTTGGCAGGGGTGGGAATCAGCTTTTACGCATCTGGTGTAAAGGCTGGCGAAACCTTTGCCTTTGCACTCAACGGCACAAACCTTACGGTTTCAAACAGTGGCGGCATCTCCCAGACCATTAATCTTGGTTCTGCTACTGTTGCAGCAGGTACCACCCTGAAATTTGACGCAGTAGGGCTGACCATCTCGTTCACAGAGAATGTGAACCTGGCGGGTACTCTCTATGTTGATACTTCAGAAGATCCTGCGGTTAATGTTACTCTTGCCAGCAGGCAGATTACGACAGCCGGCTCCGATGTCGTCTTCCAGATTGGGCCTAACGCGAACACCAACATGTCCATCAGCATCGCCAGCATGAAGGCCGAGGATCTGGGCACAGGCACAGGCACGACCGTTCAAAGTATAAGGCAGCTCGACGTAACCGAGAATGGCGCAGGCTTCGACATCAACATCCAGGTAATCGACCAGGCCATCGCCCAGGTATCGGCGCAGCGCTCCCAGCTCGGCGCGTACCAGAACCGCCTCGAGCACACCATCAACAACCTGGGCGCTTCCGCCGAGAACCTGACCGCTGCCGAGAGCCGTATCCGCGACGTGGACATGGCAAAGGAGATGATGGAGTTCACCAAGAACATCATCCTGCAGCAGGCGGCCCAGAGCATGCTGGTCCACGCCAACCAGCAGCCGCAGAGCGTACTGGAACTTCTCAGGTAATTTTTCAGCCTGACCGTGCGGACAGTTCGAGTGCCGGAATGATATTGCTTTCGGCACTCCGGCATATTTTCCTTGCCAATTGCATGTTTCAGGTGTCGCGATGGTGGTAAAAACTACATATGGCTCATTATGGGTCTGATTTGTGTCTTTATTGCCAGACGGTGAACTTTCCTGCCGCGGGCGCCGGTCCGGCAGGAAGGTTTCCCCATAACCCCCGCGTTCCGGGATAAAAGGAGCGCGAAACATGGGAGAAAGGATTCTCCCAATATGAATCAAGGAGGATGATTTTATGATTATCAACCACAACATTGCAGCTCTCAACACCTATCGCCAGTTGTCCGTCAACAACACTGCCACGAGCAAATCCCTTGAGAAGCTTTCGTCCGGTTACCGCATCAACCGTGCGGGCGACGACGCAGCCGGCCTTGCCATCAGCGAGAAGATGAGGAGCCAGATCAGGGGTCTCAACCAGGCAATCCGCAACGCCCAGGACGGCATATCGCTGATCCAGACGGCTGAAGGCGCGCTTACCGAGACCCACAGCATGCTGCAGCGCATCAGGGAACTCGCGGTGCAGGCGGCCAACGGCACCAATACTCCCAGTGACCTGGAGGAGATCCAGAAGGAGATCGACCAGCTCAAGGACGAAATCGACAGGATCGCGGAGAAGACCGAGTTCAACACCAAGGTCCTGCTGGATGGTTCCCTGGGCGTCAAGGCGGCCGACGGAACGGTAAGCATCGCTACTTTGGCCGGCGCAGGAGTTAACGTTTCGGTATCCGGCATAAAGGCTGGTGAAACCCTGACCTTCGCTGTCGACGGTGATGCTGATACCATTACACTTTCAACGAGCAGCGGTGTCAGCCAGGTAATAGGGCTGGATGATATCGACTCAGTTAGCGCAGGCACAGTACTCAACTTCGACGCCATCGGTCTAAAGCTGACAATTACACAAAATACTAGCCTGGCTGTTCTTGACGGAACTATAACGACAACCGGCTCCGATGTCGTCTTCCAGATCGGGCCTAACGCGGATACCAACATGGCCATCAGCATCGCCAGCATGAAGGCTGAGGACCTGGGTACAGGCACAGGGACGACCGTTCAAAATATCAGGCAGATCGACGTAACCGAGAATGGCGCGGGCTTCGACATCAACATCCAGGTAATCGACCAGGCCATCGCCCAGGTATCGGCGCAGCGCTCCCAGCTCGGCGCGTACCAGAACCGCCTCGAGCACACCATCAACAACCTGGGCGCTTCCGCCGAGAACCTGACCGCTGCCGAGAGCCGTATCCGCGACGTGGACATGGCAAAAGAAATGATGGAGTTCACCAAGAACATCATCCTGCAGCAGGCGGCTCAGGCCATGCTGGCCCAGGCCAACCAGCAGCCGCAGAGCGTACTGCAGCTGCTCAGGTAAGCTTTCAGTTCGACCGGCGCAAATGGAAGAACCGGAGTTTTTCCGGTTCTTTTTATTGCCTTTGCTAAAGCTACAACGGGGTGAGCCCGATAATAGGGCAGCCGATTGCATGTTTCATGCGCCATAGTAGGTGGTAAATAGTTTTTATGCTTATTAAGGGTTTGGTTTTCATCTATGTTTTCATGAAGGCGACCTTTCCTGCCGCGGGCGCCGGTCCGGCAGGAAGGTTTCCCCATACCCTGCGTTCCGGGATAAAAGGAGCGCGAAACATGGGAGAAAGGATTCTCCCAATATGAATCAAGGAGGATAATTCTATGATTATCAACCACAACATTGCAGCTCTCAACACCTATCGCCAGTTGTCCGTAAACAACACCGCCACGAGCAAATCCCTTGAGAAGCTTTCGTCCGGTTACCGCATCAACCGCGCGGGCGACGACGCGGCCGGCCTTGCCATCAGCGAGAAGATGAGGAGCCAGATCAGGGGTCTCAACCAGGCAATCCGCAACGCCCAGGACGGCATATCGCTGATCCAGACGGCTGAAGGCGCGCTTACCGAGACCCACAGCATGCTGCAGCGCATCAGGGAACTCGCGGTGCAGGCGGCCAACGGCACCAATACTCCCAGTGACCTGGAGGAGATCCAGAAGGAGATCGACCAGCTCAAGGACGAAATCGACAGGATCGCGCAGAAGACCGAGTTCAACACCAAGACCCTGTTGGATGGTTCCCTGGGCGTGAAGGTGGTTACCGCAGCCGGCTATCATGATGTCGATGAGTTGGCAGAGGCTGGTATCAGCTTTTATGTATCTGGCGTAAAGGCTGGCGAAACCTTTTCCTTTACACTCAACGGCACAAACCTTACTGTTTCAAATAGCAGCGGCGTCTCCCAGACCATAAATGTGGGATCTGCCACTGTCACAGAAGGTACCACCCTAAAATATGAAGCAGTAGGGCTGACAATCTCGTTCACAGATGATGTCAACCTGGCGGGCACTCTGTATTCTGTCGATGAAGGCGAAGAAGATCCGACTCCTGTTACTCTTGCTAGCAAGCAGATTATAACGGACGGTTCCGATGTCGTCTTCCAGATCGGGCCCAACGCGGATACCAACATGTCCATCAGCATCGCCAGCATGATGGCTGAGGACCTGGGCACAGGCACAGGCACGACCGTCGAAAGCATCAGGGACATTGACGTAACCGAGAATGGCGCGGGCTTCGACATCAACATCCAGGTCATCGACAAGGCCATCGCCCAGGTATCGGCACAGCGCTCCCAGCTCGGCGCGTACCAGAACCGCCTCGAGCACACCATCAACAACCTGGGCGCTTCCGCCGAGAACCTGACCGCTGCCGAGAGCCGTATCCGCGACGTGGACATGGCAAAAGAAATGATGGAGTTCACCAAGAACATCATCCTGCAGCAGGCGGCTCAGGCCATGCTGGCCCAGGCCAACCAGCAGCCGCAGAGCGTACTGCAGCTGCTCAGGTAAGCTTTCAGTTCGACCGGCGCAAATACAAAGAACCGGAATTCTTCCGGTTCTTTTTTATTGGTCCTGTAACAGCGGTTATATTTATAATGGTTAAAGTTTTTTTATGACTCTCCCGATATTAGTGGCAGGAAGAAAAATATCAAGGGGATTGATACCATGATTATCAATCATAACATTGCGGCCCTTAACACCTATCGCCAGCTTTCTGTCAACAACACGGCGACCAGCAAATCCCTTGAGAAACTTTCGTCCGGCTACCGTATAAACCGCGCGGGCGACGATGCGGCCGGCCTTGCCATCAGCGAGAAGATGAGGAGCCAGATCAGGGGTCTCAACCAGGCAATCCGCAACGCCCAGGACGGCATATCGCTGATCCAGACAGCTGAAGGCGCGCTTACCGAGACCCACAGCATGCTGCAGCGCATGCGGGAACTCGCGGTGCAGGCGGCCAACGGCACAAATACCGACGCCGACCTTGAAGAGATCCAGAAGGAAATAGACCAGCTAATAGAGGAAATAGACAGGATCGCGAGGAAGACCGAGTTCAACACCAAGACACTATTGGATGGCTCCCTGGGCGTAAAGGCTGACGACGGCAGTGTTACTATCGCCGACCTTGCCAGGAAAGGAATCCATGTTTCGGTATCGGGAATCAAGGCGGGAGAGACCTTAACGTTCACAGTCGACGAAGATGATGACACCATCACGGTTAATGCGGATAAAATGGGCGTTTCCCAGACCATCAATCTGGATGATGTCACCCAGGTTCCCGCAGGTACTACCATCAGGTTTGACGCGATCGGGCTGACAATGACCATTACCGAGGGCGTAGTGGGCCAGGACCCGGATTCCGGTGAAGATATCATAGGCGATATGATAAACCTGCTTGACAACCTTGACGGTGAGAATATCAAAACCATAGGCACCGAGGTCTTCTTCCAGATCGGCGCCAACCAGAATTCCAAGATCAGCATAAATATCGGCAGCATGCTGGCCGAAGATCTTGGAACGGACACAGGCACAAGCGTTGCCAATATCAAGGGTGTTGACGTGACCGTAAAAGGCGCGGGCTTCGACACTAACATCCTGGTCATCGACAAGGCCATTGCCCAGGTATCGGCACAGCGCTCCCAGCTTGGAGCGTACCAGAACCGCCTCGAGCACACCATCAACAACCTGGGTACCTCCGCAGAGAACCTGACCGCTGCCGAAAGCCGTATCCGCGACGTGGACATGGCCAAGGAGATGATGGAGTTCACCAAGAATGTCATTCTCCAGCAGGCGGCACAAACCATGCTGGCCCATGCCAACCAGCAGCCCCAGAGCGTGCTTGATCTGCTCAGGTGATTTGAAATAAAGCTTACGCAAATACAAAGAACCGGAAAACATCCGGTTCTTTCTTATGCTCATTTTGTGTCAAGCCTCTTTATGTCGGCCTGGCTTCATGTTCTTATGCCGGCATCACGGGAGAATGTCATGACGGCCATGAAAACGTCTGAAAACATCATTCCTGGCTTTTCCTGTCCACGTCTTCCGTCCCGTTTTCGCGGCGCCGGATTTTCAGCAACTCTATTCCCGCGGCAGAACTCATCGTGGCCAGTTGGTTTTCCCTTATGATCTCCTCATAGATCTCCTTGCGGTGGACGGCAATGCTCTTGGGAGCCCTGATTCCCAAGCGCACCTGGTCTCCCTGGATATCGATGAGGGATACTTCTATATCATGGCCAATCATGACCGACTGGCCTTTTTTCCTTGTCAGAACCAACATACTGATCTACCCCTTAATTCCGCGGCGGCGCGCTTGTCTATGAACGGTTGATGTAATACCGAATGGGCAGGGATTCGTCCTGCAGGAGAACCTGCTTGCCCAGTTTCTTTTCCAGGTTGATGATAACCGGCGCCTTGAGGTTCACCCGTATTTCCTTCGGATCTTCGGATACGACCATAATGGCAAGGGCCAGTACGGTTTCCGGCTTTGTGATCTCCAAAAGCTCGAGATCATTGTCGGGAATATTAACCTCGTAACCATTATATATGACAAACGGGTCGGTGACAACAAAACAAATCTCCGGCCTTTCCACGCTCTGTAGCCAGAATAAATTCGACAGGTCCTCACCCATATCGATCAGGGTGAATTTCCGAAGCTCCTCGAAACCCGGGATGCCTTCGGGGAAGGTTATTATGCTGTCGTCACCGATTTCTATCCTTCCAAAGTATTCGGTATCGATATACATGGCAGTACCTCCAAACCTATGACCCATAAGCTTTACGGCGGGCTATCTAAGGTAGTCAACCAGGGATTGCTGGATGACCCTGGCGCTCGTTGCGAGCGAAGCCTGGTACACGTTCATCTCGTTGTTCAGGTTCATGATGGCCTCAGCCATATCCACGTCCTCGTTGAGGCTCATGAGCCTTGTGAAGTTTACAAAGTCGTCGTCCAGGCGGTTGCTGGTAAGCTCCACGCGGTTCATCCTGGCGCCCAGGCCTGCGCGAACCCTGAGCATGTTGTCGATCTCTACGTCTATCTCCCCGAGGAGGGACGAGATCTGGGCATGATCGCCCGCCTCCATCGCCGTTATCACCTTGTCGAAGGTGTCGACGAGGAAGCTCTTGTCGCCTGGTCCAGCCTCCGCCCCCCTGTGGAACAGGTCGCTCCCTGGCACATTGACGTTGATGTCGTCGCCGATCCCGACCTCAAACCTGATCTCTTCCGCGTTGGAAATTTCTATGTTAAAGACCCCGTTTTCGTCCATCAGAGGTTTATCGGTTTTATATCCGGAGAATATATGGCGGCCCGCATAGGTGGTGTT